>Ga0272440_1004390_pt1 | contig 10094 bp, 6 predicted proteins | sample SSMMMBAug17_FD_192440 | JGI IMG/M metagenome (GOLD analysis project Ga0272440, IMG submission 192440) | Marine sediment archaeal communities from Little Sippewissett salt marsh, Falmouth, MA, United States - SSM-MMB-Aug17 | ecosystem: Environmental > Aquatic > Marine > Wetlands > Sediment ... | reverse complement strand
ACAATCACAACAGAGGATGACCTGGCGAATACCAGAACTGGATATACTGTTTCATTTTTTTCAACTAAAAACATTTACAGAAAACTTTCCTGGTTTCCTATTATCACAATTGCCAAATTCAAATAATCGAATGCGATTCTGGTCATCTTCGGTATCATTTGATGGCTTACATTGGGCTGTCGTGATTCAGATTCATCATGTAACAAAGATTGGAGAAACAAATTATCGGTCAATGGATTATCAGTTGACGTTTGAAACAATACAACAAGATGAAAATGCATACCTGATGGCAGTTTTATCAGATGGAATCAATTAAAATGAAAAGAATCAAAATATATTTAATACTGATATCTACACTATGGATATCATCCTGTCATACACAAACGCAACCAACCGGTCAGTTTGTCGGCGTAAAGTTTTGTCATCCGGGAATTTTTGAAATCCATAGTGATATTGATCATTGGGCGATGGTTGGGAATGGATTATGGAAAGGACAGCTTGCACAACTGAATGTATCAAGTACAGCAAAAAACAGTCCTAAAATCATACCCGGTTTTTTTCATTTACAGGACCGGAGTGGTAATATCCGATTTCAGGCTGAAGTCTGTCAAAATGCAAATTATCCCATTGATAAACTGAATATAATTATCGTCTCAAATGTCAATCCTGGCACTTTATCTTTGTTTATGAAGGAAAACATCACACAAAGTAATGACTTTGTTGCATTTAATTCCAGTCATTTTCAATGCGCAAATATCCACCCGAAACGACTGGCGATCGATCAAGAAAATCAGAATCTTTTAATTCGCATGATATTTGAAAATTTACCCAAGCCCATAATAAAAAATCAACCACCTGCAACAAAGCAGCTTCAAAAAAGACCGGTAAAAGATACCATATACTCCGGCTTGTATTTTGATGATAAAGGCCAGTTTGAAATAACTGGAATAATACAAAATCATGAATGGAAAAAAGAACCTCCCAATCAGTGGGTTGCCAATTTACAACGTGTTAAAGTCCATGTACAAAATGTAATCTGCAATTTTTCAGGCTTTCGTTTTTTTAAAAAAGATCGAATTATAGATAAACATCGCTATCAAATGGAGATTGATGCCTCAAAAAAAGGCCAGGTTCAAGGGCCGCCACTGAAAATTCTCATTAAATCTAATTCGAAACACCCACCAGGAGTTTTGACATTTTCTGCGAAACAGAAAGTATCTTCCCAACAATCCGTCTTTATTCCATTTTCAGCCGATCAATTTCAATTAGATAATGGAAACCGGGCCTCTTTTCTGGTTCATGATTATTTTACCGACCGGCCCCCCTCTATTTGCCTGACTTTCCTGAACATCAACCAACCAGCAACGAAGAAAATTCCTCCAAAGATAATTCAAAAACATAAGTATGCCATTTTTATCCCATTTGCACGAACAGTATCGAAGTCATTGTCAAATAAAATTTCAGATAATTTTTTGCAATCATTAGAAAAAAAATTGATAGACCAAACCAGGAAACTTAAAATCAGTACATTAAATTATCCAAATAATTACGATCCATTTACAGAAGATATTCTAAATACACCTGTACTAACCCTTGGTAATCAACCCAAAGATCGTATCGTATCTGTAATTCAAGATAGTTTACAGCATACACATTATATTGCATTTCCCCAGCTCTCTGAGGATTTATTGCATAATACGCTTTCATTTAAACTGTTTGTTTACGCAAAGCACAAAAAGTCTGTAACAACAATTTCTGAACCTATTGATTTAAGCTCAAATATTCAAAATAATATCTTGACAGCAATGGCACTTTCAACCGAAAAGCTGGCATCATTATCAATTCAACAAGTGACTGCAACAACTTCTCAAATCATGACATCACAGGTCTCATCAGGTTCCTACAAGTCATATGAAGACATTTACGAATATATTCGCGAAAATCATTTATATTGTACCCCAGATACATCAAATTTGACGAAGCAAAAGGCCATTCAAGATATTGCCAATAAAAGAAACATGAGTGAGCAGGATATCTTAAGTAAAATGAAAACATTTGCATGGGAAAGTAATTTTTCAATTCATATGGATCCCAGTTCGGATATAATTTTTGAGATTGCTTACAATGTCAGTACAGAGCATATTCATGATTTTACACAATCAACATATTCAATCTTCATGTATTGCTTGTTGAGCAAGAATGTCAAAACACAAAGTGACCTGCAAACAATTTGCCAGTCCATGAAGAGTCATGCGGGTATTGATAACTGGCGTGTACCCACAATAAATGAATTGATCCGCATATTTCAGATCAAGGATTTTAATCAATGCGCTAAATTGTTCAATAAGAAAACCCGCTATCAATTTTGGAGCAGTTCTCCAGCAAGTCAAAAGAACGTGTTTTGGTTGTTAAAAGTCCAGTGGGATCAGAATAATCAATTGCACCTTGATGCCGAAATGGCAACATCAGCTTCGAATACGCGGATGTTGGTCGTTAGCGATAACAAATAAAAGAGGATAGAAATGATCATAAAAAAATATTCATTGTATTTATTGGGGGCGTGTTTTTTCACAGTATTATTGGCTATACACGGATTATGTGAAACTAACGTAGAAGACTTTATATGTTTTGGTGACATGAAGACGAATTTTCATATATCTTATTTATCGTTAATTGATGCAGAAACAAATAGTTCTACTTTCTATTCACAAGAAGCAGCATTAATAAATAGAGTATTTAAACAAACCTTTATAAAAGTAATAAATGAATTTAAATTAATGAATTTTAGACTCAATGAAAAGGAACAAATATTAAAAAATACAGAAAACAACAAGAAGCAACTTATTAAAATATTGACAGAACCAGGCTTGTTTATCCAGGAAAAAACCCAAGCAATCAGTACTCAATTGAAAACAGGGTCTGAAATAGACGCAATTTTTCTGGGTGAGTATAGAGAATTAAATAAACACATAGAAATTTATGTATATTGGATATTATTTCGTTGTCAGACGTATTTTATTGAAAAGATTATTATCAATAGAAATGAGTTTTTTTGTCAAAACATCAATGGTAGTACACAGTTTTGTAAAACTAAAAAAGATCAATTTGAAAAGATCATATTGGGTTTATTTTTTAATGCGTTATATATCAAGCCACCAGTTTGGGATATTGATTGGTCTTGGTTGGACAAAAACATCATATCACCAAAACCTCAGAATCACTATATATCCCATTTATCATTTATGGATCCCACTACAGGCAACACAATATTGCATACCAATACAGGAAAGTTAATTAATGATGCTGTTATAAAAGGAATAAATCAGGCACAAAAAAAAAATCCATTAATCAAGCATAATGCAGCTGGTCATATTTTGGAAGATAAAGACACACATCTCAATAGGCTTGTCAATATCGTTTATGATCGCTCTATGAACAAAAGGGATAAAATCAACAAAATTGTCAATAAGCTGATGATTCCAGCTGATATTGATCTTATCATTACTGGTCAATACTTTGAGAAGGGCGACATTGTTGATATCAGACCTTTTATTATTTCAAAAAAAGAAAGATATCTTGTAATAAAAGCCGTACAGTTAAAAAAATCGGAATTTCTTTGCACTGATCCAATAAATCCAAAAAATACTGTGCTTTGTAAGGGGGCACAAGAAGAAATTTCCAGACTTACCAAAGAGTTGCTGGAACAAGAATTTTAATATTTAAACATAATGTGAATAATATGCACCCAATTTTATTTGAAATACTTAGCTATAAAGTATATTCATATGGTTTTTCAACAATCATTGCTTGTTGTCTATGCACATGGCTTGTTTTTAGAAAACATCCTGATTATCTGGAATTAAATGACATTGTTAATTTTTGCCTGCTTGCTTTATTTTCAATTCTATTAGCAGATAAATTGATCTTAATGATGTATAATGGATTTCGTATTCCCCTGGGAGAATTTTTACAACTCAGCAATCAACCCATGCATTCATTTTATGGTACACTTTGGATGGCATTAATATTGATTTACATATATTGCATGCTCAAAAAGATCCCTCTGTGGCCGACATTGGATTGTTTATTATACAATGCAATTCCGGCCCTGGCGATTCAACGAATATTCGGGTGTTTTTTGTCTGGCTGCTGTTATGGAACCCCTACAGACTTGCCCTGGGGAGTTTGCTTTCCTTTATATTCTCCCGCAGGCATGTCCTATCCAAATATTCCCATTCATCCTGCACAGTTATATTATGGTATCAGCGCATTGTTTATCTATGCTGGTCTATATGTCTACCAAAAAAAGAATTCTTACTGTTCTGATGGTAGAACGTTTGCGTTAGGGTTAATGGGGTTAAGTTTGAGTTATTTTCTTATCTCATTTTTTAGAGGAGATCATTTAGACACATTATCATATAATTTATTTTTTATTAAACTAATCTCTGTGGGATCATTCATTGCTGGTGGATTGGTATATATCAAAAAAAATCTGCAAAACATTTTTCGCAGGTTTATTTTACCATTGATAACAATCACTAGTCTTATTTTTACTGGTATTTCACCCGTACATGCCAGCAACTTAACATACCAGGTTCACCCTCATTCTTTGATTAAATGGGGTGAAACACTGAGAATTGAAATCAATGCGACGAACCCTAGTGATAAACAAGCTATAGGAAATATCACTGTATCCTTCAATAACAAAGTAATTCTATTGCCAAAAGATAATCAATATTCAATTTTTTCAGAGGATACTACGTACTACAATAATAAAAATCAATTGGTCCCAATAAAACATCTGATGGTAAAAAAACATTTTGACCAATGGAAACCCCATCAAACCAATCAGTTGATCCTGACATGTATCCCTGTTCAGATAGGTTTATTAAAAATATTTATTCGCGCTACTTGTAAGCCAGAAAATAAACATCCTCTGAATATACCTGATTATTCAACCACAAAAGATCAGTTGGGTTTTCCTGTACGCGTTGAAAATATATTCATTGATGAGTCCCCATCCTTTATCGAAAATTTTCTGTTGCTGTCACAATATGAACAAGTATTTCATTCAAATACTTATAATACAAAATTCAGAAGACTTTTAAAAGAACCGGAAGATATCGATGCTTTACGATATTTCGGTTTTATGGATCCCAGACATGCAAAAAAAGAGATCAGGCAATTAAGCATTATTATTGGAAATACACCACAGGTAAGGCAGTCACCAGACCTATTAAATAATCTAAAGTTACTCCTTAATGAACCAGACAATTCTAAGGCTCAGCTTTTTTTTGGTTTAACCCGCTCTTCAAAAAATACAGGCCTGGCCAATGAAACACAGGATCAAGCAAAAGCATATGCACAAGGTTATATCATGTCTTTTCAGGGAGGGTATACATTAATTCAGACAATCGATACACAGGGAGATATTCATTTTGTGCAATCGAATTCACAAGACACCATTTCTATCCGCTATCAAAATCAAACATACTCATTTAATAAGACAAAAACGATTGTTTACGATATGGCCAGTAAATTAGAGCAAATAAAACCCAATGCCCCATTTGAAATAGTCATTGCAATGGTGAAAGATGTTATGTACAAACCTGGTAGCAAGATACAAGCAAATGATAAAATTTACATTTCATATATCAGTCTATTTGAACCAATAAAAAAACAAGCCATATCATCAAAAATTAATGCACTGATACAAAAACCAATTCAAGATGGTATCACAAAAGCAAGCCAGAAATATCCTTTTATTGAATTCAATAAAGCCGGGCATACAATTGAAAACACACCTGAAAATCTTGACAAATTGATTGCCATAACATTGAATCCCAAGATATCTGCTGATGAAAAAAAACAGGAAATAACAAATCAACTCATGCATCCCAACAATGCTGATGCCATCTTATCAGGCAATTTATTTATCAAAGATGATTCTGTAGAGATTAGACTGTATCTATTTGTAAAGACACATGATGTTTTACAACAAACAACATTCTTTAAAAAACAAAATTTCTTTTGCGATTCACCAGTTACGTTGATCAGAGATATATGTCCGGATGTTCCTGAAGAAATATATAAAAAGATTGATTCTCTTTTTAGTTTGTTGTAATAAATTAATTGTATATTAATTATTATTTATATAAGGAACAGCAATATGTTTTTTCAAATTAAATCAACGGCCTGTCAATACTTGACACTTTTAATCTTTTGTTTCTTAAGTTTCTTTACAAATGAGTCTCATGGACTTCAAGAACTAACAGAAGAAGAAAAAAATATTGTCAATACTTTTGTGCAAGGCTATGACCTTAAAAAAAAAAGCGACCTTGAAAAAATTATCGGTCAAATCTTTTTGGTTGGCCTACCAGATACGAATGGGTGTGAAATTGAAAATGTAAAAAAGCTAATTACTGTCAATGGAATTGGTGGTGTTGTATTACAACCATATAATTTGTCAACCAGAAAAGATAATGACTATACTCGGATCAATATCAGAAAATCAACGTGCTTTATTGGTGATCTGCAGGAAACAGCCAGAAATAATAATAGTAAAATTAGCCTGTTCATTGCAGCCTATCATGATTCACCAGGAAACTCGTCGATTCCATATGATAAAAACTTTATGTCGTTGCCAGGATTAACGCTTGCTGCAACAAATGATTTAGAATCTATCTACCATGCAGGAGAATTACAAGGTTCACAACTACAACGCATTGGTGTAAATATGCTTCTTGGCCCGTGTATCAATAAAATCCATGCTTTCAACAATAGATCTTCCTGTAATAATCATTCATATTCTCATTTTTTTGCCGGCCACCGAGATTATGTCTATAATTTTTCGTCAAGGTTTATTGATGGGTTGCACCAGACAAATTTGATTGTTATTGGTAAATACATTCCTGCTTTAATACCGCAGAAAACATGTTATGGTAAGCACAATAATTTTTTACCTTCAAATCTATTTGCTTCTAAGTTGCAAGGCGTGATGACATCCTATGTAATATTTTCAGCATTGGATGACAGGTATTCTCCTGCAACGTTTTCAAAAGATTTTATTGCCGAAATTGTTAGAAGTAAATCGTCTGAAAAAACAATTCAAGGACTTGGGTTTTCAGATCATGTTATCATTTCAGCAGATCTTAGCAAAATGGAACTAATTAAACAATATCAAAAAGATACAGGGACAAAGAAAAAATTGACATTTACAGATGTTGCCATCAAAGCATTTAATGCTGGCAATGATATATTGTTTTTCTCAAGACTGGCTGATTCAAAGCCTGAGGAATTAACATCTCACACAAATGCTGGCATCGTTTCCAAAACAGTCTTAACAGTAGATCAAATTGGAGATATTATTACGAAATTTATCATTGAAATTCTTAATAACGATACAATGAAACACAGACTAGAACGATCACTCGAACGTGTGTTGCAACTAAAAGCCAGAAGCATAAAAAGTTTATGTGGTGAGTTTCGTGGATTTAGTAGTATATGTAAACCAGATAATAAAGAGATAGGTTTAGATAATTTCAAAGAATTGATGCATAATAATAGTGATTATCAAACAAGCGAAGCATTTGTTAAAAGTATGATTGAAAAATCAATAATTCAAATCAATAAAAATGATAAAAGACTATATAAAATAAAACAATTAGAAGATATTCATAGGGTATTTTATGTTGCGGAAAATGGGATTCAACTATTTAAAAAGGAGTTTCAAGACGGGAACCCGGAGTTTATCCCGATACCTGAAAATAAAGGAACTGAATGGTTGGATAATGTTCAAAATTCCTTCTTCAAGCATATAGAATCTAAAAATTGTATTGCTTTCACATGTCTTGATGAAGTTGATGCAAAATTGTTAAATATTGCATACGACAAATATGGAGATACTTTCACAGAAAAGCTGATCCTATTTATACATAACAGTCCAACTATCTTATCTCAAAAATTGACATCTAGTGCAACAATCCTTGGTTGTTTTACAAGACATCCCCTGTCATATATTTATGATATTAAAATGCTTAGAGGAGAAAATATTTCCCCGCATCAAATTTCGAACTTACCAGTAAGTCTTGGCAATAATTCAATCTATGATTTCGAATATGAAAGATTTCAAACAATTAAAGAAAAAATAGCTTCTATGATAAATCGAGAAAATTACGATTCAGACATGAAAAGCAAACAAAGAGAAATTGATAAATGTAAAACTCGTATAGAAGAAATTCAAACTGAAACTCAAAAAAAATTGGATGCAAAGGAATTAGCTTGTAATAAAAATATAAGAGACGTGTATAAAAAGTTAGAATCATGTAAAGCTGAAGCAGAAGAAGACTCAAGGAATGTGCATAAAAAGTTAGAGTCATGTATAGCTGAAGCAAAAGAATACTCAAGGAATGTGCATAAAAAGCTAGAGTCATGTAAAGCTGAAGCAGAACAATATTCACTAAATGCGTATGAAAAGTTATCTTTATGTAAATCTGAAGCAAAAGAATATTCAATACAAGTAAATAAGCTTAGACAAGAATTAAGCAAAACAACCGCTACATACTTATTTGTAATAATCGTTCTTTTTATAATGGCGTTAATTTTTGGGATATCTTTATTCTATTTGTACCAAAAGCTTAATAATAAAACAAAAGCATAAAACTATGGGGGTATAGTGATGGACTGGAATAATTTCAATGACTATGCGAACTTTATATATCATGCGATCCTTTTTTTATTGCAATTATCCTTTATGTGGCTTCAATCAAAAAAAGAAGAAAAAAAAAGTAGTGATGTATCCTCGGTTTTACTTAAAACAACGATAGATTTATACGAAATAGGAGAGGGGTTACAGGGGGATGATGTCGAACGATTTTTAAATAATAATCTTAATGAAACTCTTTCTACGATTCAAAAAAAAGAAATGGCTGGAAAAGTGATAAAACAACTAATTGTATATTTCAAAAAAAAAGTATCCGACAACAATGAAACTGCTAGGCAAATTTTAAAGCAGCTTAAAAAATTGGAACAAGATTCCAAAACTAATTCAACGTATCCTATGAAGACATATCAAACAACTCGCTTTAGGTTATTTGCAATCCCCATGTTTTTATCAATATCAATAACAGTTTTTCTATACTATTTGGATATAGCGAAGGAGATTTCAAACTATTTATTATACAACTGTAGTATTTACCCCTACGCAATGATTATTGATGTACTACCATATATTGTTTTTGTATTATTTATGATATCCATTCTGATTTGTGCAATTATGTTTTGGACAATAAATAATAGTAATTAATTAATTAATTAATTAATTAATTAGGTAATTAGGTAATTAGGTAATTAGTACTTAATTTAATTATTTGTATTCAATACATCATTTATCATGAAGAGTGAAGAGTCATAAAAACAATAAAATAAATATTCGTTATAATGAGCGTACTTGTTGGATTAATTTGTATACCAATCATATGCCATGCTTTTGATATGGCCATCCATTGTCGACTGTATTTTCATCTGAGTAATGATGAATTAATTGAACAGTTTCCATACGACGAATATCTAACATCTGTTTCTTTTACAGATTTTGATACGCTTCAAGAGCATCGGGAATACCTTCAATATTTTAAAAAAAGCGGTGAACGTTACAAAACCATTGGTGATGATTTTCTGTATTTTTTAGGCGAACACTTCTTAAAGTATTATCCGATTACACATCAATCAGTAATGAAAAAAATAACCATTGCTGAATCCTACCTTTTGTTCGATTCAAAGATACAGGGTGAAAGATTTTTATCATAACCGCATTTTGCTGACTGGCACATATACCTCATCATATTCCTGGCCAACTGGCCTGGCGATTGATAAAGGCAAGGTTATCAATCCAGCCATCCAACAATGGGATGGTTTGTTAATTATTGATAGATTTCAAAGAATACATATTGTAGACATCAATGAACTGATCCCTCAACGACAATTATAATTACCCACCGACGACAATTATAAATGCACACAAAAAAATTGATCATTTTTGTATCCATCACAAATATTAAATTAAATTTAAAAACAATTAAGTTAGATTTTAGGTA
>Ga0272440_1004389_pt1 | contig 10095 bp, 8 predicted proteins | sample SSMMMBAug17_FD_192440 | JGI IMG/M metagenome (GOLD analysis project Ga0272440, IMG submission 192440) | Marine sediment archaeal communities from Little Sippewissett salt marsh, Falmouth, MA, United States - SSM-MMB-Aug17 | ecosystem: Environmental > Aquatic > Marine > Wetlands > Sediment ... | reverse complement strand
TTTCAAAGAGGATGAACGGGATTATTAGAAATATTAAGGACATGGTTGTGTCTCCTGTGTTATATTTGTCTGAACCGCCTGATTTATGTGATTAAATGATTAAGATGATTTAAAAATGTTGTTGAAATAAAAAAAGCCAGGGACATTACGAAAATGTCTACCTGGCTGACTGGCTAAAGTTAATTTACTTGTGGCTGGCTTGCCCAAATTCTAATTTTTAGTTAAACAAATATTTTCCGTTCCTGGTTTTATTCAGGGTGTAAATCTTCCTTTTGTGTTTATCCACTATTTCTATTTTGCGGCCTTTTTTTGGGGTTATTTTGGAGCCGTCTATTATTATGCGGTCTTGGGTTATGGATTCGGTTATTTGTTCGTTTGGATATTTTGACATTGCTTAATTCCTTTAAAATCATTTTATGAAATTAATATTCTTTTTTGATAATACTTTTCATTTTATGATAGAAATGTCAACTATAAAATTTCATTCTATGAAAAAAAATGACATAAATTGTAAAAAAATATTGTAAAAAAATATAGTTATTGATATTCAAAAATTTTAATATTTTTTATAAGGAAAGTTAACAAATGGTTATAGTGAACTTAAGAGACCTCATGATAAAAAAAGGGGCTGTGGAAAGAAAAAGAATTACCTATGAAGATGTTAAAAATGCTACTGGAATAGGCGTTGTTACTCTCTCCAGAATTGCAACTAAAAGTAATTATAATATTAAAACAAAATATATCGAAAAACTTTGCGACTACTTCCAATGTACTACTGACCAACTCTTTACTATTATACCTGGCACTACTGAATAAATTAGGTTTCAAATTATCTTTAATTAAAGCTTTTACAATTAATTTTGTAAAAGCTTTTTTTATTGTTTATAAGTAGATATCAAAATTTTCTCTTGACAATATCTTTCATGTAATATATGAAGAAGTATATTCTCAAAAAAATTTATTAATATATCTATAAATTATGATATAAGTTTTATACTAAAATATAAATAAGGATATAACATATGAAAGGTATAATCACATCGGTTTCAAATGGAAAGGGTGGTGTTGGGAAATCAACTGTAACTGGAAATCTTGCTCATGGTCTTACAAAAGATGGTTTTAAAGTGCTTGTTATTGATATGGATCCACAAGGCAATACCAGCAGTTTGCTTATGAAAGATAATATACAAAATATCTATGGTTTTTATGAATATATAAGTCCTGATGTTAAGGCTCCTATTGAGAAATGTATTCATGCAACATTATTTGATGGCCTTTACTGCCTTCCAAATACAAATGAAACAAGCGGTCTTGAACCTGACCTTATAAGAAAGCAGGACTTTGAGGCTATCAGTGGGGCTAGACCTTATATTCAGGAAAAATTTAACTTTTGTCTTATAGACTGTCCTCCAAATATGGGAACATGGGTTATAACTGCATTAACTGGTTCTGATTTTGTAATAGTTCCTACCCTTGCAAATTCAACATTTAGTATTGATGGTCTTTTAAACGTGATGAACTTAATCGATAAAATCAGAGAAAATGAGAATGAAAATCTGAAATTTTTGAAACTTCTTATAAATCAAGTGGATAAAAGAAAATCTATAAGTAAATTTAATATAGCTCAAATAGAGCAGCATTTTCCAAAAGACAAAATATTTAATACAACAATTCCAACAAATGCGCCTTTTGAGACAGCAGAAGCAAATGGAACAACTATTTTTAAGGAAGCCCCAACATCAAATGGTTGTAAAGCATATCGAAGCCTTGCAAAAGAAGTGGCTAAGATTTTTGACATGAAAGCATAAAAAAGATGAAGAAGTTTAAAAATAGTAAAATAAGCTCTACCCTCCAACAGGTAGCCAGTATGACTGAAAAGTTTGATGTTCCTCCAAAGAGAAAGGATACATTTGAAAGTTTTACTGGTAAGTCAAAAAAAATTGAACATGAGTCAGAAAATCAAGCAGAACATGAAAAGCAACAATCTTCTCCTGAAAATAAAGCAGAAAATCAAGTAAAAGATAATAAAAATGAGGGTTTAGATGCAGAAAATAATGTTGATTCAAGTGAGCACTTAGGTGAGCAGTTAAGTGAGCACTTAGATGAGCACTTAAGTGAGCAGGTGAGCAGTTACTTGAACACTAAGTCGAGCACTAAAGCAGTTAGTCGAGCAGTTAAGCAGTTAGATGAGCACTTAAGTGAGCACTTAGAAAAAGGTAATAAAACCAATGATAAAGACCAGAAAAATTCAAAAAATGAGGAAAAAGAAGAAAAAAATGAGCACTTAAATGAGCAGTTAAGTGAGCACTTAGAAAAAGACAATAAAATCAAAGAGAAAAAGTCTATAAAAAAGAAAAAAATGAAAAATGAAAAAAAGTCAAAAAATGAACAGTTAAGTGAGCACTTAGGTGAGCAGTTAAGTGAGCACTTAAACGAAAATATTTTTTATTGGATGAGTGAAAAACAGATAAAGTTGATGAACTTTTTAGTACAAAGTAAAAGTACAATTACAAGACTGAAAGATATTTCAAATTCGACAGGGGTTCCATACGGAACTCTAAGAAGATCAATAGATAAACTTATATCCAATCGTCTTATTTTATCTAAAAAACATTTCCGAGATGGAGCTTTTCGAGGTATTAAATTTGAGCTAAATAACCCCCTTTGTGATAAGTTTAAAACATGGCAAAATAGTGAACAGTTAAGTGAGCACTTAAGTGAGCAGTTAAGTGAACACTTAAACGAAAATTCAGAAAATGAAAAAAATTCTCTTAGTAGTAGTAGTTCTTCTAAAGAAACTAAAACGACTTCTAAAAACGAAAATTTTTCAGAAGAAAAAAATAAAAAAATAAATTTATCTGAAATAGAAAGAATTTTGCAAAGTCATCCTGAACTAGGATATTGGAGAAATTTAAATCTGACCCCCAGACAGACCTCTCACTGGATTAAAATTGCAGGGTGTAGTATAGACCTTATGATTTTATATTTATCCTACTGTGCGTTTGATATGGTGGAAAATGGACAGGAAAAAAAATTAAGAAAGACACCCTTTGATTATTTTTTTCGTATAATAGAAAAAACAGGGCATTATCCAAAGCCTAAAAATTATAAATCTCATGAGCGAAAAAAAATTGAAGATCAAGAACGAATGATAGCAGAAAAAGAAAAAGAAATTGAAAAATTAAAAGAGTTAAATGTCAGAGAAGAAGAAATTCAACTGGAACATGAATACCAAAAAATGCTGCAAAACAAAGAAAGTGAGGATTATAGGTGGTGTTTTAATAATTTAAATGATTTCACAAAGAAACTTCCAGAAACTCATTCTGTTTTTCGTACTTTAATGAGAAAAACATTTGAAGATTTGCAGATAGTAAAACAAATTCGTAAAATATTAAGCGCTAATAACGAAGAAAGTCATTTGCTAATGGAAGAATATAAGCAAACTTATCCTAAACTTGTTGATAAGGTTTTGGAAGAAAGATCTTCTTCTAAAAAAGAAAATTTTGAAAATAAAAATTATGATCGTTTATAATTAAAAACGAAATTTATATTTGTCATTAACGGAGGTTTTTATTTATGACCATGTTTGAATTATATGGGCCATGTGAGCTTTTTGTTGAAAAATTAAGAAATGAGCGTATTATCAGGGATGATATTTTTTGGCCCAGACATTCAAAAATTCATAACCGAATAGGATGTTATATTTATGCTGTAGTTTCTCCAAAGACGCCGGAGTTTATTTCAAGATATAGACCTGTAAAGTCGCAATTGCTTTATGATTATACACCATACTTTGTTGGATCAACAACAAAAAGTTTTAGAACAGAATGTTTCAAACCTGAAAATATGAAGCATTTTTGTAAAACACTGCCTAAGGGCGGAAATAAAAAAGCAGTGATGATTTTTATAATGCATCCCCAAACAGATAGAAAAAAATCAACATTGAAAGATATTGAAGAACTTAAAACTTTTCTCATTCAGTCAGGCAAAATAGCGAATATTTCTTTATGTGATCCTGGTGGTGATATGCCGGATTGGGGAATAAAGGGTGTTATTAAAAAAACTAAAAAAGGTGGAAGTTCTAAATTTGGCAAGGATTTGAAAAAGATGTTGGGTTTTGATGTGTCAAATTGAAACAAAAAAAGCCAGGGACATTACGAAAATGTCTACCTGGCTGACTGGCTAAAGTTAATTTACTTGTGGCCCAAATTCTAATTTTTATTTAAACAAATATTTTCCGTTCCTGGTTTTATTCAGGGTGTAAATCTTCCTTTTGTGTTTATCCACTATTTCTATTTTGCGGCCTTTTTTTGGGGTTATTTTTGTGCCGTCTATTATTATGCGGTCTTGGGTTATGGATTCTATTATTTGGGGTTTTGGCGTCATGGCGCAATTCTCCTGTTATAATTGAGATTTATACCAAAAGAATTGACCAAAACTAAAAGAAATGGTAAATAAAAGAAATACTTTTGGTATAAACCTATTATGTAGGTAGACCTGCCCGGTAATATCTTTGCCGAGATGAGTCAGGCAGGTCTTGTTTAAAATATCGTTACATGTTAGTGTAACAAATTTTATATCAACTTGTCAACAATAATGTTACACGTTCGTGAATCATGTCAAAAAGTAATCTTATTAACATAATGAAAAATAAGAAAATTACGGTAAGGGAAATTGCTGAAAAAGCAAATATTAGTCCTGTAACTGTAATCAAGGCAAGAAATAATATTGAAGACTGTATGGTAAGCTCATTATTAAAAATTGCAAAAGCATTAAATATTGACATATGTGATATTTTTAAAGAGAATTAGTATAAGTTCTATTTGGTTCACCGGCCTTCAGTATATAAAAAAGTCATCCTGAATTTAAAATCATTACTCCTTAATAATTTTTTTAACCTTCTTTTTTTTAATCCAATATAAATAATTAGACTATTCAATAGTTATCTATATTTTAATTTATTTAAATAAGTTATCAAATGAACAAAGTGGATTTCTACCACTATTTTATACTCAATTCATCCCTACTTCACTAATACACATCTACAAAAAAGCACTCAAAAACCCTTGACAATTAGCCAATTATAATTTATCAAAGCAATGTCTAAATCAATATTAGATTCATAAAAAATTCAATCTGAATAACATAATCCATTACAGGTTTTTTAACAAGAAAAATTAAAAAAAAAGGATAAGAAATGATAATATCCATAGTCAATAACAAGGGGGGCGTGGGAAAAACAACGACTACTGTGAATCTTGCCAATGCTCTGGCAAGAAAAAAGAAAAAAGTTTGGGTTATTGATAAAGATCCCCAGGCAAATGCAACTTCAAAATTAATTAACTGGCAAATTGAAAAGAGTTTGTATGAAATGCTTATGCCTGACAATGATCTTCAATCCATTGCTTTATCTGAATATATATATCCTACAAAATGTAATAATGTTGATATTACTCCTAATGAGGCTGAAACAGCAGGGCTTGAGGCTGATATTTATCTTAATTTAAGAACTGTTGATAAGGATATCTTATTTAAATTTAAAAAAATTGTCAGGGAATATGCTAGTTCAAATTATGATTATACTTTAATAGATTGTCCTCCAAATATGGGGTCATTTGTTTTAGCTGCATTATTTGCTTCTGATGCGGTTATTGTTCCCATACTTGCCAGTTCTGCTGACAGTGTTGCTGGATTAAATAAAGCAATAGCATTGATACAAAGGGTAAGTGAGGAGCAAAATAAGGATTTGAGACTTTTGAGATTGCTTATTAATGGCTATCACAAAGGACGTGTTATTGATAATACTGTTTTAGGTGAAGTTAATAAACATTTTAGAGATGATCAGGTTTTTAAAACCATTATTCCAAATAATACTCATATTGCCCAGGCTGAGGCCATGAGCAAAACTGTTTTGCAATATAGATCTCAATGTCCTGGAGCAAGGGCATTCAGGGCTTTGGCAAAAGAAGTAATAGAAATAACAGGTGAATAATCATGGCAAATATAAAGTTTAAACCAGACCTTGTTTCTGCATTGTGCGGGAGTGCTCGTAAACATGCTGATGCCATTAACCGAAAAAGAGATGATGACATAATTAAACCTGCAAAACCAGCGGTTTCTAAAGCAACAACTCCTGATTCATATGATAAAGCCTCTGATAACGGTTTTGGCAATGTATCTAATAATGAAGAAACAAAACAGGATGATAAATCAAAAGATAAAATAAAATCTCTGGTACAGGAACGAATAAAATCTGAAAAAATAAATTTAGAAAAACAAAAATCTGAAAATGCTGTAACCCCAAAAAAAACTTTAAAAAAGATACAAAAAAAATCTGATGATTCTGTAAAATGGGATACTGCCAGAAAATTGTTTCCTAAACAAGATTTTCCCTGGCATGTATTTCCTGATCAAATTGCCACAAGTTTAAAACAACTGGCTCGCAGTTGTGCAACAAGTCCTTCGTCTTTGCCTGGAGCTGCTATTTCTATACTTGCAAGTAGTCTTGGTTCGACACTTGGGGTTTCACCAAAATATACATGGAATGAACCTCTTATTTTTTGGTTTGGTGATATTCGACCTTCAGGAAGTGGGAAAACTCCATCATCAAGAGCTTTATGTGATGTTTTGTATGACAGCCAGGTAAGGGCAGATAAAATTTATAAAGAACTTTATAATGAATGGCAGAAAAGACCTGCAAAAGAAAGGGGTGAGCCTCCAGAAAGGTCAAGGAGTTATTTTATTACAGATTTGACCCTTGAAGGTATCAGACAGGATTTGACTGGTCATGGTGGAACTGTTTGCATTATGGATGAATTATCTACTTTTATAAGCTCTCAAAATCAATATAAACAAAAGGGAAATGACAGGGAATGCTGGTTGAATTTGTGGGATGGTAAACCTGCAAGATATGTGAGAGCAAGTATGTCTCATACATTGGTTGGAGCAAGGGTTAATATTTTTGGAGGCATTCAGCCAAGGGTGTGGCAGGAATTTTTTGGTGGAAAGAATGGTTTGTTTTTGGAAGATGGAACAATTTATAGATTTCTTCCTGTTTATGAGGGTGATCCATTTTTTCCTTTAACAGATGAAGCATGGAGCAGTGACAATAAAAAAATTTGGGATGAAACATTGCTCAGTGCCATAGAATGGTCAGACTATATCAGCTCCACACAAAATTGGGAAACAAGAAATTTAATTCTTTCTCAAGACGCTCAAAAATATTTTTTTAACTGGCGTAATGATCTTTTTGCAGAAAAAAATGCGTTACCTTCGGCTCTGAGAGGTTTTCTACCAAAAGCTGTGAGTTATGCTTTAAGATTATCTGCTGTACTTTATTGTTTTAAACAATTTATTTCTGGTGCTTCTCCTGGAAATCTTCTGTCAATTGAAGATATAAAGGAGGGTATTGAAACTGCAATTTTTTATATGGGACAAACAGTTGACGCCATAAAGTTATTATGTTCTGATGCACCTATCATTGATTTTGAAATTACAGAACCAATAAAATATCTGGGTGAAACTTTAAAATTTCTTGAAAATGATGTTGATAATGGCCGCCTGGGAATTGGGTTTATTTGTGAAACATATAATAAAATAGTTCAAGAAAAGCATGATCAAATGACACCCAGGGCAATGGGAGCATTTTTAAGAAGCTGTTCATTAAATATTGCACCTGGGATTTATAATGTTCATGGCAAAAGAGCAGTTCGTTGTCTTGAATGGGATTCTAAAATGGAATCTTTTTTTAAGATTTTAGAAAAAGAAGAAAAATAAAAAATTAATATTAATTGCTTGAATTTATTTTTTATGCAGACGTTGAAATCAATATTTATAAAATTCATGGCAAAAAAATAATTTATTGTCTTGAATGAGATTCTAAATTTAAAATTTTTAAAAAAATTTTAAAAAAATAAAAAATGATGATCAATATAATTATTTGAATTTATTTTCCATGCAGACGTAGCAGACGTTATAAACCCCAACGTCTGCCTAATTAAATATTTTGATTTATTATTTATGCAGACGTTGCAGATGTTGCAGACGTTGTTTTGCTAAAGATTTTAGATTTTACCTGAAAATGTAAGTTTTAAAAATATATTTATTATTATTAATAAAAAACTTGTAAAAAAATTTTTACTAATTTTTAATTAACTTTTTTATCAAATCAAAAAATGATATAATTATTTATTATTACATTTAATGCAGATGTATCAGATATTGCAGACGTTAAATTTCTAAATTTTTGAAATGAAAATTTATCTTATTTTTTATTTAAATTCAAGGTAAATAAGTTGGTTTTTGATTTACTAGACGATTAATTATTAATTGATACTTTTGACAGGATTTAAAATATTATTTTTATTATTATTGCAGATGTTGCAGACATATAAAAATAGAGGTCATTTTTTCAAATTTTTTAGAAAACAACGTCTGCAACATCTGCTACGTCTGCATGAATAATAAATTAAGATAATTGGAAGTGCAGACGTTAGATTTTCAACGTCTGCAACGTCTGCATGACCTTATATTTCAGATAATTGTGAAAATATGAAAATATTAAAATTACTTACATCTGATGGTTATTTTTTAAAAAAACAGGCTTCAACTCATGGTGGAGAATATGCCGGAGCATGCCCCTGGTGTGGAGGTAAAGATCGTTTTAGAGTATGGCCTAATTATAAGAATGGTCGCTATTGGTGCAGGCAATGTGGTAAAAATGGGGATTGTATTCAATATCTGCGTGATGGAAAAGGTTTTAGTTATAAAGAAGCATGTGAATATTTAAATGTGCAGCCCAAATATAATCAGACAGAATTTATTAGAAACAATGAATCACCTGTTTGGACTCCAAGACTTACATTGCAACCTGAAAAAGCATGGCAGAAAAAAGCAAAATATTTTCTTGATAACACATCCCAAAATATACCAAAAAAAATTTTGGGGTGGTTATATGATCGTGGTCTTTCAAAAAAAACAATAGAAAAATATAAATTAAGATGGAATCTAAAAAATCTTTTTAAAGAAAGAAAGTCATGGGGCTTAGCTGAAATTATCAGTGATCAAACAAATAAACCTAAAAAATTATGGCTGCCCTGTGGTCTGGTCATACCTTATATTGCTGATGGAAAAATTATCAGATTGAGAGTCAGGCGATTTAGCTCAGATAATCAACCTTATATAATAGTGCCGGGAAGTGATACAAGGCCAATGATATTAAGCAATGACAATAATAAAACTGTTGTTGTTTTGGAAAGTGAGCTTGATGCTTTAATGATTCATGAAAAAGCTGGTGATATTGTGTGTGTCATTGCCCTGGGTAATGCTCAATCAAGACCCGATAGAATAACTGATAAAATATTAAAGCAGGCAGAGCTTATTTTACTTGCCCTGGATTATGATGATGCAGGGTCAAAAGAATCTGTAAATTGGTGGCCTGAGCATTATGATAATATACAGCGCTGGCCCAGTGCAATTGGAAAAGATCCTGGAGAGGATTATCAAAAAGGAATTGATATTCGGGAATGGATTAAGGCTGGATTACAAGAAATTAAATAATTTATTCTGGCTTAGAAAAATTGACTTTTTCTTAATTTTCATATATCAAATCTTAAAAAATTAATGGAGGATTTATTTTAAAAATGCTTATGTTTAAACCGCATGGCCCATGTGAACTTCCACTTATAGAAAGTGTTGAAGGTAAAGTTATTAATGTAGGTCGTTTCTGGGGAAAATACAGAATAAGAAATCGTATTGGTTGTTATTTATTTGCCATGTGTGCCACTAAAAAGGAAAAGGATATAGTTGTCTCTCAATATTCAACACTGAAAGGAAAGACAACGTATAAATACATTCCATACTTTATTGGATCAGCAAGCACGAGTTTTGAGGAAGAGTGTTTTAAAAAAGAGCATTTGAATAAATATCATAAGATAATTTCAGAAAGTAGTAAAAAATTAACGCCTGTAATGTTTTTTGTTTCTCATCCTGAAGAAGGCAGTAAAACTGTGTTAAAAGATATTGAAAGGTTAAAGGAATTTATGGTGCAATCTGGAAAAGTTTTTAATGTTGGTTTGTGTGATTTGGATGGGGATT
>Ga0272440_1004388_pt1 | contig 10096 bp, 6 predicted proteins | sample SSMMMBAug17_FD_192440 | JGI IMG/M metagenome (GOLD analysis project Ga0272440, IMG submission 192440) | Marine sediment archaeal communities from Little Sippewissett salt marsh, Falmouth, MA, United States - SSM-MMB-Aug17 | ecosystem: Environmental > Aquatic > Marine > Wetlands > Sediment ... | reverse complement strand
AAAGGCCTGCATCAACACATATTTCACACCAAATAATTCAGAAGCTTAAACAATACGACAAAGCTCAGGAACTGGCAAATGAAATTGCTGAAATATTGACTCTTATGTACAATATTTCTGAATGGTCTATTTATCGTTTTCATCAATCAAGTACTGAAAAAATTAAATGGGATCTTGATCCTTACTTTTCTAACTATGGCAAACGTGTTAAGGAAAACGAATCAATAAAAACATTTATTCAAAATGTGATTGAAGAAAAGAAACAAATGGTTGATTGGACAGGAACATGGCAAGGTATTCCAGTTATGATAGGAAGTGATTTCAATCTGTTGTTTGTCTACAAGTTGATTTCTGAAGAATATAACTGGGGACGTGTGATTCCAACATTTGTTAAAGATGCCTTGATGCTGTATTATAATTTTAATGTACAAGAAAAAATGTGTGCTCAAATTCAGAACTATAAAGATTCAATCCCACAAACAATGCAGTATAGAGATATTTTTCAAAGGGGAGAACAAGAGTATTGGAATGCAAGCAGATACTTTCTTCGGCATATTGGTATCCAAGAATTTACTTTACATGAAATACTTGATCATACAAAAATACGTTCTTCCAAATCATCGCAAGATAGATTGACTTCATATCAAGATTTAAAAGATATTGATGACCGTCCAGATCTAAAAATATTCCGAAATCAATATATAGAATCTATGAAAGGCAAGATAAAACATGTAATAAAAGATACAAAACAACTAACTGGTTGCAGAATGCTAATACCAGGAAATATGATGGTTATTGAAACGCACTATACGCAACAAAAATTTAAGGCTCTTCAAGAACAATTTGATCAGTATTTTAAATTTATCTATCAGGTTCTTGAACAAAACATTGCCTTATATCAAGCGCGGAGACAAATCAATTCCATTAAACAAATTCACGAACAAAGCCAGGATTATTTCTATATTATCTCATATACCCGAGATATTATTTTTGTTAATAAAATGCTATCCCAAGCTTTTCAAATAAAAAAAAATCATCTTAACGATCTAAAACTCAATCAAGAAATATATCCTGAAAATCTTATTGATTTTGCTTTCCAAGAAAATGAAATAGTATACAAGGAAATACCATTTAAACTTTTAAATAAAGAAATCAAAACATATACAAAAATTGTCCCTTTACAACAAGATAACAATGTTTATGCTGTTGCGGTTATCATGCAGGAAATCACTTACCGACATGTATTGTTTGAAGCACATCAAGAATTGATAAAAATACAGAATATTCAAGAATTTGAACAAAAACTTCTAGATTATCTGAAGCAATTAGGTTTTGAATATGTAGTTCCTTACAAAAGAGAAAATCGAAAAACCAATGTGTTTATCAACGAACAAGACAACGCATTAAAATACACTTTAAATGATCAAGATACTCATTCAGGTAAAGTTTCAATATGGTATCGAAAAAAATATCCAGAAAACCAGACTCTCAAGGGTTGGAAAACTAGATTACAAACAACACCATATGAACTAAAAGAAGACCATTATTTGCCTCAGTATTATAATGATAATAAAGACAAAGAAAATTTTTGGATAACCGTTCCAATTTTGTATGATTCAGACGTAATTAAACTTTTCAGGATGGGGTGGTATGAAGACGAACAATGGGATATTGAAGATGTCCATATAGGAAAACTCAGACTCATAGAATCATTTGCAAGATCAGTGGGACAAATATGGGAAAATATTTCTCAAAAAGTATATCAGACCAAATTCCAAAATATGATTACGCATGGTATTATCGAACCGCTTCAACTAATGCGAGCATTCCTTGAACCGGTCATTGATATGGAAGATAGAAATAAGAGAAAGAAAGATATTGACATTGCTGATGCCAATCTTGAAATTGCACAAGCTGCACTGGGAAGTATTTTGTCGATTTATGTTGGACAAAAAAGGGCCAATAAGGAAAAAATATGCGTAAATGATTATATCAATTCTAAACTGGACTTTTTTCAAGCTTATGCCACAGAACGAGCAAATATTGATTTTGATATTTCTGTTGTTCCCAAAGAATCAATTATTTGCTATACTGATCCTGTTATGCTTGATCAAATATTAAACAATCTGGTTGGTAATAGTATCCGGCAACTAAAAAAAATAAAGCAAGAATTCCGAAAAATTCAAATCAAACTGAACAAACATGATGATTATCTTACATTTGAAATATCTGATAATGGAGATGGATTGCCAAAACAGGAGAAGGATTATTTTTATGAAAAAATTTTTATTACTAAAGGTATGTTGCCCACCGGCAGATTGGGAATTGGTTTTAGTAAGGAAATCGCTGAAATGTTGGGTGGGAAATTAAAATTAATGGACTCACCTAGACTTGGAAAAGGTACAACATATGTCCTGGTATTACCATTAGATGAGGATTAAAATGAAACAAAATAATAATTATCATATCATTCATTTAGAAGACAACCCTGATGTTGCAGAAAGAATGTCTGTCCTTTTTGAAAATGAAGAAGATGTTCTTTACGAACATGTATCAACTGTTGAAGAAGCTTTTGCTGTATTAGACCAAAAGATACCCCATTTAGTATTAGTTGACTTGATGTTGCTAGATGATGATAATGCATACCCTGGAAAAGAATTTATCAAACAGGCATATGACAGGTATCCGGGTATTAAAATGATGGTTCTCTCAAATCGCGGAGATCAAACCATTCGAGAAGAGCTTGAACCATATATCATTGCGTATGAGGTAAAAATTTTTAAACCTTCTATTTACAAAGAAAAATTGCTTAAATTACTAAAAAAAATGGATGAAGAAAAATGAAGGAAATTGGTACATCAAAAAGCGCGCAAAGATTGAATTTGAGATATCAGGAACGAATCGCCTGTCTCACTGATATGATGGATACAATCAAGAAAAAAGAAGAATACGATCTTGATGGTATTTTCAATACAGTCTTCGATGCCCTGGATGAAATGATTCTTAATTTGCATGGTGGCGCAATTATTGGCTACAAAGAGAATAAAATAACGTTTTTTACCACCAGAAACATTTGTACTCCAGACGATCATTGGGAAACGATTGACTCTGAAGAAAAGGGTCGTATTTTGAATCAGCTTAATTCCGATGCAGCCAAAGATGTACTTTACTGGAATTATGAGGCTAATGCACCTATAATTATCAACACGCAAACCCATAAACTGGCAATTGCTATTTCATTTTTATGTAAACATGCTGACGATGAAAACCTGTTTATGATTGTTTATCGTAATGTATTAAAAAAACCATTGCTGAGTGATGAAATCCAACTCATCAAAATTGTATCTCGTATCCTGGGATGGCACTTAAACTATGAATTTACCTATCAATTACTGATGTATCATATTGAAAAAAGATTTCGAAAAGCAATCTCTTAAATCATTATATTTGGGGTATATTTACGCTGATGCATTTATTAAAACAAAAAATTGAACAATTGTCTACTGTTGATATCGGATATTATGATAAGAATTTTATTCAAGAATTGTCTGAAAATGTATCTCGTGATATTGTCACTCAAAATGCCCTTGACAGGCTAATTCAGTTATATGAAAAATCCGGCTTTTTATATCCTGCCAAAAAAGAACGTATTTCTCCATACATGGACTTAATATTAGATAATTGGAAAGCGGCTTTGAATATGGATGGTCAGTTGTTGAATATTGTAACATTCAAAGGAAAAAGTTCGACCAAAGAACAACTAACCTCCATTACATTTTGGCGGACAACGTTTAATAGTTGGGTTGCACAACACCTGGTTTCAACTGGTTTTCCAGTCGGTGTATGTGCCATGATGCTCAGGGCACAGGCTGAAGTCAATGTTGAACGACATCGCTATAAATCCTTTCAAAACTGGTTCAGCGAAAGTAATAAATATGCCAATATGGTATTTGGCACATTGGTCAGAACAATTGGTAAGGAACACTCATGTGTCAATGCATATGCGTATGTTGCAGTAAAAAATATTGTCAAACACCCCTCACAAATAATCAAAATTATCCCTTATCAAGACGATTTACATGATGCTGTGTATCAACTTTACTGTAAGATAAGAGGAACAATAGATGCTGAAGCTGAAGAAATAAACGATATGGATATTGAACTGGATCAATTGGATCAATTGTATGAAAAAGTGGGGCTGCGCAGAAAGCGTTATATCTGGCTTGCTATGATGAATAATCAGAGTCAACCAGTAGGAATGGCTGTTGTCAATCGCGCACCCTTTGGTTTGAATTTCAGCATTTTGGAAAACCGTTGTGACTTACTGGTCGATTCAGGACTTATTGATTCTGTTCGTGAAATCATATGCAAAAATTTGATGGTCAGCATTCACGAAGCGTATTTTGGAAATAATATAGATTTACCTTATCCTGTTTCATTTGTTCCAGTAATTACAGACATGAAATGTGCCAACATTTTGACAAAATCCGGCGCCGAATTAATGCGGATTTATAATAAAAGTATTTGGATGCAACAGGCTTTTGAGGGATGGTATACGCATATTCAAAAAACCTATGAAGCCTTTTTGATAAGGCGCAAAAACAAGCTTAAAATTAAATGAACGATCCGAATATGGTATGTGATTATTTAATGGAATCACCCTTTGAGAACAATCGTCTGGCCAATAAGGTCAATCCAAAGGTTTTTATTCGTGACTACTTACAAAAAGTAATTACGCCTTGTGCAAATATACTGGATGTGGGATGCGGTCCGGCAAACATTACCCGAGAAATTGCGATCACTTATCCTGACACAATGGTTACTGGATTGGATATAAGCTCCCATCGATTACTTGAAGCCAGTCGAATTCAATCAGTCAGAAATTTGAATCTGATAGCTGGTAATGTTTACAAACTCCCCTTTCCTGATAATTCTTTTGATCTGATTTTCTCACGATTGTTGTTCGAATATTTAAAACAGCCATTAGAAGCATTAAAGGAAATGAAACGTATTTGCAAAACTGGTGGAACTGTTTTGATTCAAGATATTGATGGACAATTCATATTTAATTATCCAGAAGATATTCAACTCATGTCCCAAATAGATATAATTTTCAATGAATTAAAAAAGCATACTGGCTTTGACCCAATTGTTGGCAGGAAACTATATCATATGTTTTACAAAAATGGTTTTCTCAACACTCAAGTACGAATGACACCTTATCATTTAATCTATGGAAAGATTAATGAAGAAAATGATCAATATTGGAAAGATAAATTAATAACTGTTCTGCCAAAATTAAGAAAAATGACTGTCCATAATAAAATTGACATCGACAGGATAATTCATTATTTTCTAAACTATCTCAGAAGAGAAGATACCCTGACCTTTTCAAACTTATTTACTGTTTATGGAGTAAAGTAATGACCCCAGAAGTCCCTGAAAAAATTCAAAAAATAATTGATCAATATCCAGACATGAATGAAGCCCCTTTATATAGTGCAAAGGGCTTGAATGTCTATATTGACTTGATCAAAGCAAATTACGCGACTGTTGTTGATATTCAAAAACTATTGTCATATGCCAATATGAAAATGGAAGAAATTAAAGATCCTGGCCATTGGTTCAATCAAAAACAAATCAATGCTTTTATGGATTATCTTATCAGGCAAACAGGCAATTCAGAAATTGGTCGGGAAGCGGGCAGATTTGTTTGTGCACCAGAATCTTTGGGAATGTTACGTCCCTATTATCGTGCATTTGGTTCTCCCAAAGCAGCTTTTGAAAAACTAACACAACTGGCTGCAGACGTCTCGCTCTCATCACATTACCAATCTATAATACATGGTCGTAATAAAATAGAGATTACTGTAACACCTTACCCAGGCGTTAAGGAGGAAAAATTTCAATGTGATAATCGAAAAGGTTATTTTGAAAGTATTTTTCAATTGTTTGATTTACCAATGCCGAAAATCGAACATGATAAATGTATGTTTGATAAAAATAACAAATTTGATTACTGTCGCTATTTCGTTAGCTGGGAATCAATGACATCCAAGCGATACAAAAAAATTCATAACTTTCTTTTATTGATATCATTATTTGTAATAATTATCTCATCAATGATTATATCTTTTCCAAGCGTGATAAAATTTACTTGCTTTCTATTACTCGTTAATCTTGGGATAGGATGGTATATCAGCAATATTGAAAATAATGAATTACTACCAATCATTTACAATCAATCTGAGATTCAAAGTATTGCATATCAAGACTTGAATGAAAAAATTCAAGAGACCTATCAATCCTTTAACATGTTTCGTAAAATATCAATGGGTCTAAGTAAACGACATAGACTGGAAGAATCTTTGCAAACAGTTATCAATGCTTTGCAAGAAAGGTATGATCGCTGTGCTATTCTACTTGCCAATTCAGATCAAACTAAGTTAATCTATAGAGTTGGATATGGTTACACTGAAGAGCAATTAAAACTTTGGCAGAAAACTGGATGGTTTCATATACTTGAAGAGTCCACAGGAACATTCATTGAGACATTTCGTGAAAACAAATCTTTTTTAATTATTGACATCAATGAAGTTATTAATAATTTTTCATTGCGAAGTGCAGAGTTTGCAAAAAAAATGGGGGTTAAATCTTTAATTAGCTGTCCCATTTGTTATGATGATAAGCCTTTGGGGGTATTGGCAGTAGATAATTATAAAAATGAGCGAGAATTAATACAAAGTGATTTAAATTTATTGATGGGTATTGCATATCAGATTGGCATTCATATTCATTATCATAGGATGGCAGCAAAAGAAAAACAAGCAGCAATGGTTGATATGGTACTTCAGGCAATTCATAATATTCGTAACCCTTCTTCAGCCATGAATACGAATTTGAAGTACTTATTAAACAAATGTGATCTGGAAGAAAAAGCAAAAAATAAAATACAGGCAATTCAACGACAAAACTCAAGAATCTTTGAATTATCAGAAGATTTTTTGAGATATACAAAACCGATTGAACAAAGGAAAGAAAAACTTTCGATTCAAAAATTATTAAATGAGATAGTAAGTCAACTGGATGATAAGAAAGTAAATATTACTTCACCTCCATCTGACGTATTAATTGAAGTTGACAAAAATGATATTAAATGGGTTTTCGAAGAACTTTTAGAAAATACAAGGAAGTATGGTGATTTTCCTGTTGAAATTAAAATAGAATTTCAGGATCAGTTGTTAGAAATTTTTTATAGAGATAATGGCAATGGTGTTCCCGATAATGTCGTAGATGAAATGTTTGAACCATTCTTTTCCAGTGATAAGCAAGCCTCAGGTTTAGGGCTTTCTTCAATTAGAAAAAAAATTGAGCAACATGGTGGTAATATTTTTCTTAAGGAGAATAAAAAATCGGGTATTTGTTTTAATATTCAAATACCTATTTGTAAGGAGTATGAAAAATGAGCCATATTTTCAAGATATTGTTTGTAGATGATGACAAAGATGTCTTAGAAGCCTTTTCAGATTACATACAGGAAGAAGGTTATAATATTGATACATTTGAAACAATTGATTCTGCGATAAAAGCATTGGACAATGATCAATATGCTGTGGCAATTATTGATATGGATTTTCCAAAAGAACCTGAAGGTGGGGTTCGAATTGTAAATTATATCAAAGAAAATAAAATTGAAACAATACCCATTATTTTTACCGGAAGGGGAAGTATTCAAAATTTTAGAAAACTTTTTACCGATATTTATGATTACATTGAAAAAGATGATAATGCTATTGATAAATTGCTAGAATTATTAAAACCATTAAAGAAACCGTTAAAAAACATAAAACATTTCAAGCAGTTGGAGAATAGCAGGAAGCAAATGGATCAAGAGCTTATTCGATTAGAAAGTACCAAAAATGAGATCGCAAATAGACTTGAGCAGTCAGAAAAACATAGAAAAACAATGGAGCATAATTTAGAGCAGTCAGAACAAATAAGAAAAGCTGTTGAACAAAAACTGGAACACTCAGAAATTAAAAGAAAAAATGCTGAAGATAAACTAGAAGAGTTTTTATCCAATGAAAGAAGAGCACCTGCCTATCAATCCGCCCACACATTTGAAAAATGTTACAACATTCCCACTCGCAACTTATGCTATCGTATCAGGCATAAAATTCCATTACGATATCAGGAGGCACATGACCTGATCGATTTTATTGATCATTCCATAGATCTTTGGGCGAACCTTTTTTCAATGGAGTTGAATGATCCAAGGACAGGAAAAATTGCTCAAAATCAAGTTGCCATTGAAAAAATTGATGCCTTTAACTGGGGTGATTTAAAAGCAGACTTATACCAGTTTGTCGAACAAAATTTTATTATGAACATAAATGATCTTTTTGACCATTACACCAATGAATACTTCAAGTTGGGCACTGAGACTGTCACCCTTTCTGATATTTATGATAAGGAATTTCCTTGGAATAAATTCATTAAATTTTCTATTGAAGGTGATGAGAACATACAGCTAAAAGGCGTTCTTCCTTATTTTCGGGCAACATTGATTAATCTTATTACAAATGCGGTAGAAGCTCTGGATTTCTATGATGTTTTAAAAAATGATTCAATAAACAGACAACAAATTTCAGTTATTTGTACACAATATGACACAGAAACAAAAATTGAATTATTAAACACAGGTAAAGCCATATCAAAAGAAAAAGTAAAACATTACTATAAAGTAATTTTTGATCTTGCCAAAGAAGGAAAACTTCAATTAAGTGAAAATGAACTGGAGAATGACATCAGAGAGAAGAAATTTACCAGCAAACCCGGTATTGGGTCTGGCTATGCACTGATTCATGCAGCCCATTACTTTTCCCGAATTGAATTAAAACAGGAGAATGAAGAAATCAAGCGTGGATACATGGAGGTAAAACCCGAAAATAATTTAACAAAATTTATCATTACGCTGCCATTTGGGAAAAACAATGAAAATGAGATATGTTTTCGGTGGAAAAGAACTGAATCTAAATCTGATAATTATCAAAAAGCCAAAAAAGAATCACTGCCGCTTGATGACGTTTTGTCTGACTGTTCTCAGTTGTTGAAGAATATTAAAAAAGTACCAAAAAAGAAAGAAGTGCTTATTGTTGAAGATTCTCGCCCTGATCGATTCAGGATGGGCATGTTAATTGATGATCTGAATTTTCTGCATCGCCGATTTGCCTGGGATGCAAAACAAAAAGCTGTTTTATCAGTTAAAACAATTCTTGATTTAATGGAAAAAACAAAACCAAATATTTTAATCCTTGACCTAGCATGGACACCCAAAGATGAGAAGAATATTCATGAAATGTTATTTTCAACTCGTGAAGCGGTTGAAAATAAAGTAAATGAATACAAACCGCACTCTTTCAATCTATTAGAACAAATAACAACAAATTCGGTGGACTATGATTATCTGGATATCATCATTATTATGAGCCAATTTGTCCCTCCAACATCAGATGGTTTGATATCATACATAAACGAAAAATATTTTCATATTAAAAAGCCCAAAGGAAAAATCTTACATAAATGGCGACAAGAAGAAGAATTTAGAAGAACATTGCTTCATTATCACAGGAGTTAATCTAATGAATTATCTAGCACAATTTCAGGACAAATTTGGTAAAGGGTATCATTTGTACGTGATTCATCACCCAACAATATTTCATATATTGTATGAATGGATTCGAGAACATCACCCTGATCTGGTTTTCAAAAGCTTATTTGATGAAAACTTGTTTCAACAACAGCATCAGCATTTAATCCTTTCCAGCAAAATTCATGAAAGCTTATGCCTGTCAATTTCGCAAATGATGTATTTAAAAAATATTTTGTTGGATCTTCATCTTTCAAATCATGAATCAATTACCATTCTTTATTTTGTAGAACATGTTTCACTTTTACAAAATAATGATTTTTTTCCTGATGAACTGATCAATGATAACAAGTGGTCAATTCATTATCTACCCCAGGTTGAAACACCCATTAATAAGTTAGATATTTATTCCCATTTATCAGATCGACTTTTCAATTCATTTTCTCA
>Ga0272440_1004387_pt1 | contig 10097 bp, 7 predicted proteins | sample SSMMMBAug17_FD_192440 | JGI IMG/M metagenome (GOLD analysis project Ga0272440, IMG submission 192440) | Marine sediment archaeal communities from Little Sippewissett salt marsh, Falmouth, MA, United States - SSM-MMB-Aug17 | ecosystem: Environmental > Aquatic > Marine > Wetlands > Sediment ... | reverse complement strand
AAGACAGCATCTGAAGAATCTGGAATTGATTCAACATTTCTTGCGAGACATGGTTTCTTATAATAATGACTGCACTCTCAAGGAACTTCATGACCAAAAAATACGTTGACTTGAGGATATTTTTGAACAAAATCGATCATACATTCAAGACTTCGTTGGGCCTCCGATTTATCATAGCTCCCAAATCCAGGTCCTACTGAATGGTCAAAACCTAATTTTATATCACAGGCATCCCCTGTTAATAAAACAGCATTCTCTTTTCCATTGACAAAATAACTGACATGCCCCTTTCTATGTCCGGGAGTATTTATTGCCCAAAAGGAACCATCTCCAAAAATATCAGCACACGGGCCCAGAGGTGGAAAACTTTGAAGCAATCCAAAATCTATCTCATATATTTTTTCAACCCCAACAAAGTGATCCTGATAGAACAAAGGGCCAAGACAATGATATGACTCATTTTTGCCAACAACTATAGTCATATCTTTCGGAAGATGTTGCATACCTGCAACGTGATCGATATGTAAGTGAGTAAAAAAGACCCCTTTTACATTCACCTTTTTTTCTGCCAACTGTGTTTTTATATCTTGTCCTTTTTCTTGATAACTCTTAAGCGGCCATAATATTTTACGTAGTATACCATGAATATTTCCATGTGTATCTTTTTGAAAAGATGTGTCTAAACCTGCATCAACCAGGTAATCCCCATAAATAGGATGTCGAATCAAAAAACAGTAAACAGGAACACGAATCTTCTCTTTATTTAAACCCTTTGAATTTGGATGCCCAAAGTTCAAAAAAAGCTGGTTTGAAATAAACAATTGACCTGTTTCAAAAACGTCACATTTAATATCCTTTGGATCAGACAAAACGTCATCCCAGTTTTTGAAAGATGGTTCAGGTATCGTAAAAGGTTTTCTTTTTGGTTTATGCATTATTTACCTCACTTTTGTATTGAATGTCTTGATATCCACTTTCAGGATGAAAAAGCCGCAATGACATGCGACTCATATTGGTTAAAGTTCATCGTTCGCTGTATTCGTTTCAGTATGTGGTGTGAATTCTCAAAACATTGACTCAAATACTTCCAATGCTCTTTCATTTTTCCAAGGACATGACCTGGACCAGACAATATGTTTCGATATTGATTGTACAAGTCATCATGAAAATCCTTCAAGCGGAAAAAATCCATTTGCACCTGTGCCCTTTCAATCATTTCTCCCAAAAAAGGATTGCTCAATAAACCACGTCCCATCATGATCCCTGCAATCAATGGAAACCGCTCACAAATCATTGTAAAATCTGAAGGGGACCGAATATCTCCATTATAAACAACAGGATGTTTGGAAAGAAAAAGGCATTTTTCAAATTGATCCAGATCGGTGGTGCCTTCATACATTTGAACTCCAGTTCGTGGATGAATAATCAATTCCGATAAGGGATATGAATTTAAAACAGGCAAGATAGATAATATTTCATCTGCATGAAATCGTCCCAGGCGCATTTTAATAGATACACGATTGGAAATCTTTGCCAATACTGTCTCTAAAAAATGTTCAATTTTGTCAGGATAAGGAAGAAGGCCGCTTCCTCTCATTTTATTGGCAACCATGGCATAAGGACATCCCAGATTCCAATTGATTTCTTCATAACCCAATTCAAATAGTTTGTCTGCAACACAGATAAATCCCTGAGGATCTTTGCTCAGTAATTGGGGAATTAAAGGGAGGGCCTGATTGTTTTGCGGTAAAACATCCTTGATATGCTTATTGGATACTTTACCACTTACAGTCGTAATAAAGGGACTGACAGCGACATCAATCCCTTTGAAATGACGATTAAATGCATTGCGATAAACAGCTTCAGTAAGGCCGCGCATGGGTGCTAAGTAACGTTTCATAACATCATGTTTTTTTATGCAAAATTTGAATAATCTACGCCGCGTGAATCTGCACGTTTTTTAAACCATTCATTTTCATCGCTCGGTGGTGTAATACATTCATTTGCAGGTTTTCTTTCAAGATGTATGGCTTCAGCAGGACATGTGGTGATACAAAGACCACAACCAATACATTTATCTTTTACGACTTCATAGGCATCATCGCCTTCACGAATCGCCTCGATTTGACATCGATCATCTGCGCAAAGGCCACAATTTTCACATAGTTCCGGATCGATAACGGCATAGTAATTTGAATGAATGCTGTTCTTTATCCCCAGCTTATTGATAGAGCTTAACACCCCACAACAACATCCACAACAATTACAAATATAAAACTGCCCATCCTGAACATTGCTGGTCAAATGAATCAGACCGGCTTCCTCTGCATCTTGAAGTATTTTGTAAGCTTCTTCTTTGGTGATGACACGTCCGCCCCAGGGATTGTTTCCTTCAAAAATACCGGGTACTGGAGCAATACCCATACAGACTTCAAGGGGCTTATCACATCGTTGATCCAGCAGGGCTTTTTCTTTTTTACAAATACATTCATTTACAGCAAAGGATTCGCCTTTTTCAATAATATTTGAAACTTTTTCAAAAGGAAGGGCTTCCTGGGTGTTCTTTATTTCATTTTCAATGGGGATGACTTGCATAAGTTGTGGGGTAGTTTCAAAAAATTGCTTGCCAAAAACAGGGGCGTATTCTTCGCATAACTCTGCAAGCTCCCGATCCAGTCGTTTGAGTTGAAATTCATATATCCCAAAAACCCATGGCAACATTTTATAGGTCTGCACTTCACCAAAATCAACGCCAAAAAGCTGACCCTTTTCCCACATGGTTTTCAACATTTCCGAAAGGCCTTCCAGAGGACGACCGGTTCGTTCAGCTACCTGTTCGGGTGTTTCAAAGGTCAGTTTTAAATCGCAAAATAATTCCGCTTCTTCCGGACTAAATATTCTTTTAAGAATTTTGATTTCTACACCGCTTTCTGTTGAAGGAAAGCCATTGGGTAGCGTATCCAATACTTTTGATAATTTTTTATAAATGTCTTCATTGATAGACATATTGTTTTTCTCCTATGGAAAGCTCTGAAAATAAGTTCCCCATTTATAATGCTTGACTGTTCAATAATCAACATCAAGCATACGCGTAGCCAACAGTTCATTCTTTTTTTGAACCATGATTAAGCTGAAGAAGATGAATAAGATGAAATAAATACAGTCACGCACAGCCGTGCGTCTCTACATATGTAGATTTAAATGCAAATCATTCAATTTGATTAGATTCTCAATATATAAACTCAAATCTATTGTCAATGTTATTTTGTTTATAATTGTTAACGATTTGGCGCTAAGATCTCTGAGAGACAGTGTCAGGTACATTTAGTAAGAAAATCTCGAAAAAAAAGTTCTCCAATCGGGCAAGTCAGACAAGTCGGACAAGTCGGACAAGTCGGACAAGTCGGACAAGTCCGACAAGTCCGACAAGTCCGACAAGTCCGACAAGTCCGACAAGTCCGACAAGTCCGACATGTCCGACCAGACCGACTTTTACAAATGAGAAAATTATTTTTCGAGCTTTCCTAAGTGAATACGAATATCTGATATGTTGCTTTAGAATCGTTCAACATTTTTTAAATATTTCTAAAAAAACATATATTGAATAATATAAATAATATAGATAATTCAGATAATGTTGTTTCATGGCATCATTTTTGCTGATTTTTGAGAAACAGATAGTGGGTTTAAAATTTGAATCGTTCATTTGGACATAGGTTTTCAAAAATATTTTGAACAATACCAGGAGATTGAATGCAGCGCACCAAATATAAACAAATGTTTATTGCCATGACATTCTTATTGATATGCTTGTCAGATTCCCAAGTGTATTCTGAAAATGTGTTATCTTTGAATAATGACAAACCAATCTTATTTCTTGGAAATAAATCCATCCCGCCCATGATTTATATTAAAAACGACAGGCCAGTGGGTATCATTGTCGATATTGCTGAGGCACTTGGCATTCGGTTGAATCATCCATTTAAAATCGTTGCGATGAACTGGGCCAGAGCACAAGAAATTGTTTTGGAAGGAAAAGCAGGCGCGCTGCTTCAAATAAATAGAACTGAAGAAAGAGATAAAATATTCGATTTTTCTGACACCCTTTTGCATTCAGAGTTTTCTATTTTTATCACTGCTGATAGAGTTGGTATTTCAAGTATAAGAGATCTAAAAGGGCTAAAAGTTGGTTTAGAAGAAAAAGGATTTCCAATTCAACTTTTAAAAAAAGATACTTCAATCAAGATTAAAACGATTTCCGATTTTATTAATGGCTTCAATTTATTGAAGAGTGGTGTTGTTGATGCAGTTGTTGTTGACAAGTGGGTTGGTTTGTTTGTGTTATCAGAGAAGAAAATCAGAGGCATCAAAATTGCCGATGAGCCAATTGAAATAAGCAAATCTCGTATTGCTGTCAAGAAAGGGAATACCAGACTGCTTAATAAAATTAACAAAGCACTTGCCCATATGAAAAGTGATGGTACCTATTCGAGAATATTAAATAAATGGCAGCATACAGAAGTTATATTTCAAACAAAGGACGAGTATAGAAAACAAAAAAAATACATGCTCACTATTTTATTTGCATTTCTTACGACTTTTTTTGTGGTCTTTATCTTAATTTATGAGATTAAAAAGCGAAAAAGGTTTGAAAAAAAACTGATCGCACAAAATAAAAAATATGAAATACTGAATAAGGAACTGATAAAATCAAATCAAGCATTGATTGACAGTGAAATTCGTCTAAAAAATGAAAAAAGGATATCCGAGAAGGCAAGTAAAGCAAAATCAGAATTTCTAGCAAACATGAGTCATGAGATCAGAACCCCTTTGAATGCGATTATTGGTTTGGTTCATTTAATATTAAATGAATCTTTATCTTCAAAACACAAGGATTATATGCGTAAAATTGATGCTTCGTCAAAGTTGCTATTAAGAATTATAAATGACATATTGGATTATTCTAAAATTGAGGCAGGATATTTAGAACTTGAGGAAAAAATTTTTAGTTTAAACAAAGTCATACTTCGTGTCAAAGAATTATTTTCAATAAAAGCATCAGTAAAAGATTTGAAGCTGATTTTTGAAGTATCTCCGGATATACCAGATAATATCATTGGAGATTCATTACGTCTGGAGCAGGTTTTGAATAATCTGATAAGCAATGCGATTAAATTTACGTATCAAGGTGAAATCAAGGTCACGATTTGTGCTGTTGAAACAAATAAAGATACTTCGTTGATGGAGATATCGGTCCGAGATACGGGTATTGGCATTTCAGATGATCATCTAAAAAATCTTTTTCATTCTTTTAGTCAGGCAGATGGATCTACAACCAGAAAATTTGGTGGTACAGGATTGGGGCTTAGCATCAGCAAAAAACTGGTTGAACTCATGGGAGGAAAAATTGATGTTACAAGCAAGGAAGGATGTGGAAGCACATTTACCTTTACTGTAAGATTCAGCCTAGCTCATGAACATGTGGGGGCAAATGTTGAGTATCGTCAAAAAGACAAAAAATCAATGTCCAAATCTGATACGTCACACCAATTCGGCAAACGATATTTTGAAAAAAGCAGACCAATACGCGGCGCACGAATTTTGCTGGTTGAAGATAATGAATTGAACGCTATTGTTACAAAGGACATATTGGAAAAAATGGGCTTAAATGTAAAGGTTGCATCAAATGGTCGTGTCGGTGTTGATATGGTCACTAAGTCAAAATATGATGCTGTTCTGATGGACTTGCAAATGCCTGAAATGGATGGTTTTGAAGCCACAAAGCAGATTCGGGCGGCAAAACAGGGAAATGAATTGCCAATAATCGCAATGACTGCTGCTGCAATGGTTCAAGACAAACAGACGTGTCTGAAAGCTGGAATGAATGATCATATTGCAAAACCCTTCAAACCGGATAAGTTGATCGACCTTTTGCTCAAATGGATAAAACGATCTGATTCGAATGATTTTGAATGTCACAATCTCCATGAATCAAAAGACCCGGGTGTTTCTTTCGAGTTGCCCGGATTTGAGTTCAAACACGCAATCAAAAGAATGATGGGTGACTGGAACAAATTAAAAAGACTCTTGATCAATTTTGAAAACCAATTCAAAGATACAGAAAAAGAACTGAACAATTTGATTGACAATAAAGACTATTCAAAAGCGAATGGCATAATTCATAGCATAAAAGGGGCTTCTGGAACCATTGGCGCCCATAGATTATTTGAGGCATCTCAAACACTTGAGAAAGAATTGAAATCAGGCAAGGCAATATCTTTGGAGCAATTTTTTCAACCATTTGAATATGCATTGCAGTCCATAAGAACACACATCAAGGAAGGAGATTCAACACCTTCTCAAGTTGATTTTAATATTTCATTTGTTAAGGAAAGTTTAAAGCAATTAACAAATATACTCAAAGAAAACAAACTTGTTCCTGAAAAATTGATTTCTGATTTGCGATCCCAAATTTCGGGTACACATTCTCACGCGCTTTTTAAACAACTTGAAACTCAAATTGATAGTTTTGATTATGACAGCGGGCTTCAAACAATCTTGGATATTATCAAAAGCATAAATACAAGCAGCATGAAAGATTTAAAACGAGCGTAAAAGCGCTTAAGTAACTCTGGAAGTGTCATTTATTAAGCGTTCAATCAGAAGGTACATAAATATGATAAAAATGGAATCAGACAAGGCATTATCTTTGCATTGTTTTTCGACAACTTGATTGTGTTTTTATGTTTTTCATGAAAAGGAGGCCATAATGGATACTTCCCAAAAGCCACTCATTATGATTGTAGATGACACTCCGATAAATATTCATGCACTTGCAAAAGTACTCGATTCAGATTACGAAATAAAAGTTGCAAAGGATGGCATGTCTGCATTGAAAATAGCAAGTAAAGAAAAACTGGATCTAATATTGTTGGATATTATGATGCCTGTAATTGATGGATATGAAGTCTGTCAAAAATTAAAAGCAGACGACTTACTCAAAGAAATTCCAGTTATTTTTATCACAGCAAAAGATGAGGATGAAAGTGAAACATATGGTCTAAAACTGGGTGCTGTTGATTATATTACGAAACCATTTAATCCAGACATCGTAAAACTTCGCGTCAAAAATCATATTAAGCTGAAAAGGCAACAAGATTTTTTGTCGAAACTATCATTTATTGATGGTTTAACGGGTATTCCAAACCGGCGTGCACTGAATGAGCATCTTGAAAGAGAATGGAAAAGAGCTATCCGCTTGGATTCAAGTATGTCATTTTTATTGATCGATATTGATCATTTCAAAAAATATAACGATAACTATGGTCACATTGCAGGAGATGATTGTTTGAAAACAGTCGCAATTGAACTATTAAACGTTCATAAGCGTCCATGTGATCTTTTTGCAAGATATGGTGGAGAAGAGTTTGCCAGTGTTTTGGCAGATACCGATCTTGATGGTGCAATGCACGTTGGTTCAAAAATAATGGCATGTATTTCAGATTTGAATATTGCCCACGCGTATTCTCCTGTATCCGATCATGTCACATTAAGCATTGGCATATCATCATTCAACCCTAAACATCAACATGGGGCGTCCTCAAATATATTGATTCAAGAAGCCGATAGCCTCCTTTATCACGCAAAAAAGAATGGTCGGAACAGGATTGAGTGTCAACAAGCACCTTGATATCAATGATATCCTCCCTTGGCGCGTAATCAATATTGATCTAAGGAGTGTTCGCAAGATAAGTTCCCCATTTGCAAAAGTCGGACAAGTCGGACAAGTCGGACAGGTCAGACATGTCCGACTTGTCCGACAGAGGAACTTATTTTTCGAGTTTTCCTAAGCTTATTCTTCAAGATCTCCTAAGACGTTCCTGACAACCCAGCCAATTTCGTATTTAGACATGGGTTTCATGATAAAATCATTTATCCCTATATCTATGGCGATATCCTTGTTAATGAGTTCATTAAATCCAGTGCATAATACGATTGGCATATCCGGCCTTATGTCCAATAATTCCTGTGACAGAGTTACACCATTTTTCTTTGGCATGGTCATATCTGTAATGACAAGATCGAATTGTTGCGGATTTCGACGAAACAATTCAACTGCTGTAACAGGACAGGTGAGTGAAACTACGTGATAACCAAAACTCATCAGTTGTTTTTTTAGCATTCCCACAATGATATCATCATCATCAATAACCAACAATCGTTCCGTTCCACTAAGTTCTTTATCGAATCGCTGGGGAGATATTTTTTTTTTCAATGACTGAAAAACAGGAAGGTATATCAAAAAAGTCGTTCCTTTTCCTGGCTCGCTGTAAACAAATATATGACCATCATGGTTTGTAATGATCCCATGAACAACAGAAAGCCCAAGTCCTGTGCCTTCATTTTTGGGTTTGGTTGTGAAATAAGGATCAAAAATTTTTTTCAGATGCTCTTTTTTGATACCAATGCCTGTGTCACTGACTTCAATTCGAATATAACCCCCTTCTTTCATGCCTGGAAATTCAAATTGATTGTCTGAGCCAATATCGATTTCAGACAATGCCACTTCTAATACACCACCATTTTCGCGCATGGCATGATAAGCGTTTGTGCAAAGGTTCATCAGGACTTGATGCATTTGAATCGGATTGGCGCAAATTAAGTTTCGAATAGGTTGTATCGATAGTCTAATTTCAATGGTTTTAGGAATGGATGATTTTAAAAAATTAATGACTTCCTTTACGATAATTTGAATATTCACTTTTTTCTTTTCTTGTTCGCTGCATCGGCTAAAGGTCAATATTTGCTGGACAAGTTCTTTGGCACGTTTCGCCGCAGTATGAACTGTTGTAGACCATTTATACCCATTAGAACCTTCAGGGAATTCAGATTTTATCATATCGATATACCCAAATATGGGCATAAGGATATTGTTAAAATCATGGGCAATGCCACCTGCAAGCGTGCCGATTGCCTCCATTTTTTGAGCTTGTTCCAATCGTTCATGAATACTGGCAAGCTCTTTTTCAGCAATGATACGTTGCGTGATATCCTGAGCAATTCCTTCAACAGAAATAACGTTACAATTTTTATCCAGAATGGGTTCTTCTGTAATATAAAGGCGTTTTTTTTTGCCATTTTTATGAAAAATTTCAATCTCAAAGGGATTTTGTCTGAAACCATTAAGCGCTTTGTTAATCTGGTAAACCACAGATGAGTTCATTTCGTTATCAGTCAAATATGTTTGAAAATGCTCTTGAAATTCTTCTGGTGTATATCCCAGAACATTGTAGATAGAAGGGCTGACATATGTAAAGTAGGCATCAGAATCATGCGTATAAAAAAAATAATTATCTCTTAACGTTTCAACCAACCTGCGATATTTACTTTCACTTTGGGCTAATTGTTCACGTTCCTTTTCCAGTTCACGCACTTTTTGGTTGAGTTTTTTTGATATGATATTGGCGTAATCAGTGGTTAATAATAGTTCTTTTTCTTCAATGTTATGGTTAAGATTCTTTTGTCGTATGCATTGATTATTTACAATACCTTCAATTTCTTCAAGTAAATTTTCAATCTCCATGGGTTTAACCAGAAATCTGGTTGCCCCGAGATTTAGAGCCAGTTTTTTATCTTCTGCTTCTGTATAGGTGGCACTGTAAAAAATAAATGGTATATGACATAAGGTTTTATCCGACATAATGGCCTTACATAAAGAATAACCATCCATTTCAGGCATGAGAATGTCAGAAATAATGAGGTCAGGCAAATGTTCGCGAGTGAGTTCAAGCGCAATTCGTCCATTTATTGCACTCAAAACCTCATAATCTTTTTCTCCCAGAGCAAATTCCAGGAGAATTCTTGAATCTTCATCATCTTCAACAATGAGTACTTTCATGACTGACTCCTTAATTGAATGACATTTTCGATTTGATCCATAACGATCATTGGATCAATCGGTTTTTCAATATATCCATCACAACCCGCATTTAATAAATTCTCCCGATCACCAGCCATGGCATATGAGGTAATGGCAATGATTGGAATTGAATCGCATGCTTTGTGCTTTCGGATAATCTTTAAAACGTCTGTACCCA
>Ga0272440_1004386_pt1 | contig 10097 bp, 9 predicted proteins | sample SSMMMBAug17_FD_192440 | JGI IMG/M metagenome (GOLD analysis project Ga0272440, IMG submission 192440) | Marine sediment archaeal communities from Little Sippewissett salt marsh, Falmouth, MA, United States - SSM-MMB-Aug17 | ecosystem: Environmental > Aquatic > Marine > Wetlands > Sediment ... | reverse complement strand
TGAAATATCAGTTGGCACTGTAAAGGGTGCCAGTATAATCAATTTTGGATCAATTGAAAGTAATTGATCAAGGGTATAGTTTGTTAATACCAATTCCTTTATTTGATGATCAAGTCCTTTCTCAACAGGTTTATCAAATGCATGAATGGATAATGCAACATCCTTAAATTTTTCCTCAGTATAAATGATAACTGACATCACCTTGCTCTTATCATTATCCTGAGCACAGGCCATCAAAACTTTGGATACAAGATTATACTTGATAAATGGATATTCATAAGCCTGAAATTCAATAAAGACCTTTTGGCTATTGTTTTCAAGCACAGGAAAGCCTACAATATCCGGTTCAAGTTTCTTTTCCTTTAGCACAATAGATTTAAAGGTATAATTTTCAGCATTCACAGGATCAATGCCAATTAGTTTTAACATTGCAGTGCCGCTTACTTTCATCAATCCGAAAAAAGCTTCATCAGTCCCACGTTTCGATTTTTTGGCCTGCTTTCTCCATTTTTTTTCTGGAGCATACTGTTTCAGGTGATTGATAAACTCATCTTTGGAACCATCGTTAACTGCGAATTTTCTCAATTTATTTATGCATTTTAAATCGCCGATGTCCTTAATGATATTGATACTGCTTTCAGGAATAGTTTCAAATCTCAACTGGATGATATCAATGATACTGTTTTGTGCTTCAATAATTTTCCCCTCATTAAATACCTGCTTACCAGTTTCTGTGTCAATAAAATCAATATATAGCATAAGTGCTCCTTTCAGTGTGATACCCTTATTATGCGAAGAATTTGATTGTTTGTCAATTGTTCATGTGAATTTGTTTCAAAATACTTACGTCTTGTGGACCCAAATACAATTTTTATAATATTTTGATAAATATAAATATTATTTTTATTTAAAATGTATTGAATGGATATAAGTGGAATAGGGTCATCTTGATTATTCATATAGATTGTTCCTTTTGTTGATCGTGTTTTTATTTAAAAAATATTAAAAATATAAACAGGCTGCCAAAATTTTGTCAATTGAATTGTCAATTAAAGGTTCTGGAAAAATTTGTTTTCGGTTTTTTGGATGTATTTTATGCTGCTTTACAAAGATCTTCAACTTTTGTAAAAAATGAATGATCATTGGCAAAGAACTGGACAGCATATAGTATAAAATTAAAAATATATAAAATAAATACATGGATTAAAAAAAAGTAATTAAAAGCTTGATTTTAAATAAACTTCGTACTAATGAGCCTTATTCTTAAATGGAGGTATTTCAACTGATGGAAAAAATTTTAATTATTTCAAACACAATTAAAGATATAGAAAATTTACAACCTCTATTGGATTCAACTTTTACAATTGATCATTGTTCAGAAATAGATATAGGGACTGATCTATTAAAAAAAGAACGTTATGATTTAATCATATTTGATATTGATTTGATAAGTGATCCATCTGAATCAACTTATAGAAAATATTTACACTCTTTTTGGAGAGTTAATGCATCAGTAAAAATAGTTGTTATGTCTTATCCAAAATCAATTCGTGAAGCTGTTAAAGCAGTTAAAGCTGGTGCCTGGGATTATTTAAACTATCCATTAAACCTTGCTGAATTTAAATATTTACTTGAAAGTATTCGGGAAACCATAAAAATTAAATCAGAGTTAGATTATCTAAGAGATCAATTCTGGCAAAATGATTGTCTGGAGTCTATTCACACAAAAAATTTGGATATGAAAAAAGTTTATAATAAAATTAGACTTGTTGCTCAAACTAAAAGTACTGTTTTGCTGACTGGAGAAACTGGTACAGGAAAAAGTGTAATAGCTAAGTTAATACACAAACATAGTAATAGACAGGACAATCAATTTATCAGTATTCATTGTGGAGCAATACCAGATAACTTGATTGAAAGTGAATTCTTTGGTCATGAGAAAGGTGCCTTTACTGGAGCTATCAAAAAAAGAACTGGAAAGTTTGAAATTGCCAATGGCGGCACTATATTTTTAGATGAAATTGCAACCATAACACCAGCGGCTCAAATAAAATTACTTAAAGTTTTACAGGATCAAGAAATATACCCTGTGGGAAGTGAAAAATTGATAAAAACAAATGTTCGTGTTATTGCTGCAACAAATGTTGATTTAAAAGAATTATGTGAAAAGGGAGAATTTCGATTAGACCTTTTTTATCGATTAAACGTTTTTCCCATAGAGATTCCACCCTTACGTCAAAGACTTGAAGATCTTTCTTATTTTGTAGAATTCTTTCTAAAGCGTTTGAATCAGTTCCATCAAAAAGAAATAGATGGCGTCTCTCCGCAGGTTATAGATGCATTAATACAATATGAATGGCCAGGAAATATCAGAGAATTAGAAAATCTTATTGAACGAGCTTATATTTTAGAAACTTCAAATATACTTTCTCCTGAAAGTTTTCCTACAGATTTGTTTGAAGATACAGATGGTGTTACCTATTTAAATGTTGATACATCTTTGCCATTGGCACAGGTAAGAAAAAAGGCAATAGAAAATATTGAAAGAAATTATTTAAAAGAAATTTTGACTAAAAATAAAGGTATTATTAACGTTTCAGCAAAAGATACTGGTGTTTCTGTACGTCAGTTTCATAAATTAATGAGTCGATATGGTCTTCAAAAAAAGGATTTTAAAGTTAGAAAAACATAATCAATACAATCATCTATTTAATTTATTATATATACATGGAGGAGCTTCCAATGAAAGAATTACTAAACTTATTAAAACATGATGAATATCAGAGTTTATTCCAAATAAATAATAAAGACCACAGGGAAGAGTTTCAAGAAATTAATAAAGAAAAAGAATTTTTTTCAATTATTTTGTTACAAGAACCAATACATGAATCTATGTTTGATAACCCAAAATATGTTAAAAAAATACCAGTAACTCATAAATCATTAGTTGAACAAGAAGCCTGGAATCTAATGTCAGATGATTATCATCGCAATTATGATTGGATTCATGATGAGGTAGCTAAGCACTATAATGAACTTGAAAATAAAGAAAAATTTAAAGAATTTGATTATTATTTGCAATGTTTACTATCATCTTATTATCCACAGGCTCTTGAAGAGTGCCTGTGGGACTGGGCAATGTTTAAGTGGTTTGATAATAATGATTCAGAGGCAGAATTTGAAGAAGAACAGTACAATGAAATTATAAGTCAACACGAAGAAGAGTTTGAAAAGTATAAAAAAGAAGTTTTTTTACCTCAGTATAAATTTGACTACGAACTAATTTATGAAAACTACATTCCAAAGCCTTTATGTTATTTTCTTGGCAGAAGTTTGAGATCCCAATTTTATATTATCAGAGAAGACAACAGCAAGTTATCTATTGCGATGGGGTCCAGTATAGGCTCAGGAACCAGGGAAACACATGGTTTTTATGGACATCTATTTGCAGAAATCCAAAAAAAAATAAAACCAATAAAAACATTTGTTGCAATTGTAGATAATAAATGTAATTTCAAAATAAAGAAAAAATCAGAAAACTTAATACTTTTAAGGCATGATTTAACAGGAAATTATAAAATAAATCATGACATAAGCAAACAAATTTTAGATGGAATTTCAATGACACAATGAATATTTTTAATTATTTTTTCACAGAAAGAGTAAGTAAATAATGAAAACAAATATTCAAATAAATCAACAATATTTACAGGAACAACTGCTTTCTTTATTACAAATACCAAGCCCATCAGGCTATACAGACCAGGTAGTGCATTATGTTTGTGAACAGCTCGAATCTTTTGGTGTCTCATATAATGTTACACGTAGAGGCGCTATCAGAGCGACCCTTAAAGGCAAGATGGATACATTGGATCGAGCAGTATGTGTCCATTTGGATACGTTGGGCGCAATGGTTAAACGACTTAAACCCAATGGTCGTTTGGCGATTTCTTCAATAGGAACATGGTCCAGTCGCTTTGCTGAAGGCGCACGTATAACAGTTTTTACACAGGATAAAAAAATTCGAGGAAGAATCCTGCCACTAAAAGCTTCCGGGCATGTGTATAATGAAGAAGTTGATACCCAACCTGTATCTTGGGATAATCTTGAAGTTCGAGTGGATGTCAAATGTTCTAATGAGGATGAATTGATGTCTTATGGTTTTGAAACAGGAAATTTTATTGCAATTGATCCCTGTCCTGAAATCTGTGAAAAGGGTTACATAAATTCTCGTCATTTGGATGACAAAGCAGGTGCCGCAATTCTGTTGTCCCTGATAAAGGAAATCTGTGAATCAAATATTGAACTTCCAGTTGACTGCCATCTGTTATTTACCATTAACGAGGAAGTCGGTATGGGTGCAACCGAAGTTTTGTACAGTGATGTTACTGAAATGATTGTTATCGATAGTGCCATGGTGGCACCAAATCAAAACACAAGTGAATATGCTACCACGCTGGTCATGATGGATCAGACCGGTCCTTTTGACTATCATTTAAATAAAAAATTGACAAATTTGTGTGTAGAACAGGAAATTGATTATCGAAAAGATATTTTTCGATATTACCGCTCAGATGCAGCATCGGCAATCGAGGCAGGTAGTGATATTCGCACTGCATTGATCGGTTTTGGAGTCGATTGCTCACATGGGTATGAAAGAACCCATATATTGTCCCTTATAAACACTGCAAAACTTGTAGCAGGATATATGCAGAGTGAACCGACTTTTCAAAGGGATAAAAATATAATGAGTTCAATTACTGGTTTTCCGCATCAACCAACGCGTGATACTATATATATTGAAACATAGACAAATAATCCAAGTTTCGACATAATTACTTTGATTATCTGATATGATTTATATTGTAACAAGAAAGTATTTAGAAAAAATTAGGATATAAAAAAAATGAGTAATACAAAAATACAACCTAAAGATGTTTTCAAATCTATTTGTGAACCTGAAATTTCAAAAAAATTTGATAAGAAAATTTCAGAAGACGCACTTAGTATTGTTGTAGATGCAATTAATTCAAGTGTTAATGGGTTGATTATTACAGACCTTGCAGGCATAATTCGTTATGTAAACCCTGCCTTCTGCAAAATGTTTGGTTACAGCGCATCGGAAGCTATTGGTAAAGATGCAGCTGATTTGTTTACAACCAGTGAAGTAAAAAGAATTATTGATGTTCTCTCGTTAGTGGATAAAAATAAAAACAATACAGAAGAATTCATTGTTAAAGGAAAAAGTAACTCATCATTTGTTGTTGAGGTTTCTGCTTCAAGTGTTACATCAATTTCAGGTGATCGTATTGGTAGAATGGCATCCTTTATTGAGATTACAAATCGCAAAATTATTGAAGCTGAAATGCAAAAGAAATTGGAGCATGCACTATCCCAAGTAAAAATACTGAGTGGTCTCCTTCCTATATGTTCATCATGCAAAAAAATACGAGACAATAAAGGAAATTGGGTACAGCCAGAATCATACATAAGCAAAAACTCCGAAGCAGATTTCACTCATGGAATATGTCAAGAATGCGCTAATAAACTTTATCCAGAATTAAATTTATCCATAAAATAAGATGGTTAAATAATACGAATGGAACAATGTTAAATTAGAGGTAAAAACTATGCCAACATCTTTTAGCTATCTAAGTGCTCATTAGCTTGTTTCAGATTCTGTAAACAGTATATTCGTATATTCAGTAGAAATTATTTTCGCATCAAAATAATGAAAAGGTTAAAAATTAAATGAAAAAACAGTTGGTTAAACGATTATTGCCATTGGCATTAATTTTATTTTTTTGGTCATCAGACTGTTATGCTCAAAAGAAAACTCTGTCAGAAAATAGAGATATCCAGACCCCTGAAATACTTGAAAATAAAATATCGAATAAAGAAGACATTAATAAATACAAAAATAAAATACAATATATTGAACTGTGTAAATCTATTGAAAATGCAATTCAGGAAGAAAAAAAGAATTTAGCAGAACTAAAAGAAGAGTTTATTCAAGAAAAAAATTTTCAAAAAAGTCAGGAACAATCCTTTAATTCATATAAAATTCAACTATCATCTTATACCAATCTTTTAGGATTAGAAATTACTCAAGTCAAAGAACTTGAACGAATATATATAGCATCCACTTCAGTAATTTCCAACATTGAAGAACGAATTATAAAATTAAATTCCAGCCTGAAATCTATCAGACAAATACATTTTGAAACTTCTGAGCGCCTTGGCACAAATAAAAAGCAACTTTTAGAAATTTCAATTGAAAAAGAGAGTAATCAACTTACTGTAACTGAAATCCTTGTGGATAACATAGAAACACTCACACTATTATTGGGTGATAAGCTACGACTTTTAAACAAAATGATGTCAATATATAATGATCAGATTCAAAGAAATACGAATCTCAAAGATTCTTTTGAAATCTTTAAGGATAAGTGTCGCATTCATATTGATGATAAACGAAAAAAAGCATTGTTTCAAAGGAGATCAAACTATTCCCAATTTATGGAGTGGAAAAATATTTTAAATGATTTTAATTCTTTGCTGTCAAAATGGAAGATGCTTTTTACAAGTTATTTTTGGTTATCAAATATTGAAGATTTCTGGATAACTTATGGTATTTTTATATTAATATCTCTTATTTTATTTTTGTTTATGATTGCCATTCTTATTCAGTGCAAGAACTTACTAAAAAGAGGTATAAACAGACTAACCACCTCCAGTGAATTTATATGGTGTACATTCACTCTTCACCTTTTTACCCGATCTGTTGTTTTAATTGGGATAACTCTATTTTTTATTTTTCTTTCAATATTACTATATTCTTCTGTTACTGTTATTGCTTTTGCAAAAAATGTTTTTATATTGTTTCTTTTTACCAGGTGGATATTGGATGCAGCAAGTCTTTTTATGCAACAAAAGGTAAAAAGTTTTACCATTTCAACAAATGTCTTTAATAAAATATATTACTCTATATTATCTATTAGAATATCAATTGTTCTTTACCTTTTTATCCATTTAAGCCTGGAAGGTTCCGGGCAATTAATATCGTTAATGCGTATTCTATTTGAAGCCGGGGTATTGATAGCTGCCATGATTTTTTGGAATATATTTTTTAAATCTCAAAAGGCAAATATATCTGGCAATCGGGCTCGATTGATTAAATTACGAATTTTAGCTATCTTTATCAACAGTATAATATGTGCCACCTTGCTCATAGAATTATCTGGATTTTCAGAATTATCTGTTTACTGGCAGTATTCTTGGGCAAGATTTATTATTGTTCTTATGTGGTCATTCTTTTTATTAAAAGTAATAAAAGAACTCAATGTTTATACATCAAAGAAACAATATTCTGATAACATAGAACATAATACTCAGCAAACAATTAAATGGGCACTTATCCGAATCTCTTTTCTGGCATGGGGCATAATTTCAATTGTTACTTCTCTTCTTGCATGGGGAGTTAGTCTAAAAACAATTGTTAACTTATTTAAAATTTTAAATTATCCACTTCCTGTTGGAGGCTTACAAATTAGTCTTTCAGGTTGTGTATATTCATTTATAATCTTAGTTTTTACGCATATGATTGTAAAAATCTGGCAGTCGACCATCTTAAAAAAAATGTTAGCCAATAGTGGAATGGCTAAAGGAATTCAGGATACAGTTTTGACAATAACATCTTATTCTTTCTGGGTTTTTGGAATTATTATTGCTTTAAATGCAATAGGAATTAGCACAACGTCTTTGACTGTTGCTTTTGGAGCCCTTGGTATAGGTCTTGGATTTGGTTTACAAAACATATTTAATAATTTTATTAGTGGTCTAATTTTATTATTTGAACGGCCAGTACAGGTTGGTGACTGTGTCGAAATTGATGGCATTTGGGGAAATATTGTTAAAATAAATGTTCGCTCTACAATTGTTCAAACTTTTGAAAATGCAACATTAATCATTCCTAACTCTGAATTCATTAGTAACAGGTTGGTTAATTGGAGTTTTAAAGATCCTAAAGTTAGACGAACAATCAATGTGCATGTTGCATATGGCTCAGATATTAAAAAAGTAAAAGAGATTTTACTTGACATTGCTGCAAAACACCCCCGTGTTTATAAGTATCCTGAAACAGAAGTTGTATTTTCAGATTTTGGTGAAAACGCGCAGCAATTTGAACTACGTATTTGGGTCCACATTGATTATACTATATCAACAAGAACCGATATAAGATTTGAAATAGATCGACAATTCCAAGAACATAATATTACCATTCCTTTTCCTCAGAGAGATATTCACCTATATAATAATAATGAAAAGATTTTTAAGGAAAAAAACACGAATGGAAAAGCAAAAAATGAATAAATGGCTATATATTTTTATTTACTTTGCACAACTAACATGTTCTACATTTGTTTGTGGTGAAGAGAACACATATTTAACCATAGGGACTGGAGAAATTACAGGCCTATACTATTTAACAGGTGGTGCAATTGCTAAAATAGTCAATACTAAATTTAATGAGACTGGCTTACGCTTGAGCGTACAATCAACCTCTGGCTCTGTTTACAATATAGAAAATGTGCTAAATGGTACCCTGGACCTTGCAATCGTTCAATCTGACAGATTATATCAGGCTTACAATGGAAAATTAGAATGGGAGAGTAAGCCAATCCAACAATTAAGAAGTGTATTTGCCATTCATCCAGAAGTTGTCACATTGATTGCATCTGAAAGATCTGGTATTACTAAAATTAGCGAGCTAAAAGATAAACGTGTTAATCTTGGTCATCCAAATTCAGGTCAATGGCAGAATGCAATTCATGCTTTGGAAAATGAAGGTTTGAATTGGCAAGAAGATATTAAATTTTCCGAGTATGAAGATTACAAAATACCTGAAATGATTTATGAAAATCAATTAGATGCAGCCATTATTACTGGAGGACATCCAATTAACTTTTTTAAAGCAATTAGTTATGAAAATAAAATAACCTTTATTCCCATTGATAATATCGAACCTTTATTAAAAAAATATCCATATTATGTTCCTTCTACTATTCCTGTTTCTTTATATCCAAATTTTTCTAAGATGAGTGACATTCAATCTTTTGGTGTCAAGTCTGTACTAATGACTTCTGAAAAAGTTAATGATCAACTTATTTATTTAATAGCTAAAGAAATTTTTTCACAAATCAATGAATTTAAAAAATTTCATCCAGCCTACTCTATATTGAACCATAAATACATGATTGATGGATTAACCGCTCCCATTCATCCTGGAGCATTAAAGTATTATCAAAAAATGAAGTTATTGAAAAAATAGTATTTATTTAGACCTAAAAATGGCAATTATAAAATACAAGAACCAGGCATTAATTATGTCAGATTCTTTTTCAAAAAAATAAATAATTGACAATAACACTCATTGAATTATTGAAGATTGACTCCAATGTTAAAGCCATAGTTTCAAGTGGATATTCAAATGATCCTATCATGTCAAATTACGAGGATTACGGCTTTTGCGGACTTGTTCCCAAACCATACACCAAGTCTCAATTAGCTGATGTTTTGAATAATATATTCGAAAAGAAGAATCCCCTCCATATTTAATGGTAATTAATAGCATGAAAAATATGGGCATAGATTGGGGGTTATTTCTAAAGCAACAGGGATTGCTCAGGAACAATATCAACAAATGCAGATTGAATATCAGCAACTTGTTGCGCAGCCATCTCTATCTTTGAAAGCGCATTAACCGCGTTTTATTATTATGATCGTCTTTCCGTTGTGCAAGGCTGCAAAAAAAGAGATGAAAATACAATAAAAAAATGTAGTTTATTTGCTTGACAAACATTTTTGCCTGCTGTATTTATCTAATTTTTATTAAATACATCAAGAAGATGTTCATTAACCACATTCTGAATTCATACGATTCTGTAAAAGTGGATAGAAAATAATAATCTAATTAAAAAAGCCACGAAGGCAAAACAAAACAGAAGTATTCTGTTTGCTTTTCGTGGCTTTTTTTTTGTTTGAAAGAAAGGAGGAAATCGCAGCGTTAATTGGTTTTATTCAAACAAGAAAAGGAG
>Ga0272440_1004385_pt1 | contig 10098 bp, 6 predicted proteins | sample SSMMMBAug17_FD_192440 | JGI IMG/M metagenome (GOLD analysis project Ga0272440, IMG submission 192440) | Marine sediment archaeal communities from Little Sippewissett salt marsh, Falmouth, MA, United States - SSM-MMB-Aug17 | ecosystem: Environmental > Aquatic > Marine > Wetlands > Sediment ... | reverse complement strand
TGCAATGTACTTGAATCTGGTAATCCTAAAAATTCAAGCACATAAGGATTTTTAAGAACATCAATCAAGGATTTTTGTAAAGGACTTCCATTCAGGGCAGATTGCATCATTTTTTCTGGATGTTGACCATTTATACTGTTGACCAATTCGCTATCCAATGGGTAGCGAATTATATTCAGCCGATTTGGATACATTTGATAAAATTGTCTAAAATTCTTGAGATTAGAAATTGAAAATCCAGAACCATAATGTTTATTTAATTTTTTTGACAATTTTTCCAAAACTTGTTTGCCATATCCTGCCCGATTATTTCCATCCTGAATTTTTATTTATGAAAATTCCAATTGATTCTGCAATAACGCTCCAATTTTTAAGGGATATTCACTTGGGTCTTTTCCTTGATAATCCAAAACACCCAGGCACAATAATGAAAAATGCTTTTAATTTGTTCTGTTTCTTTGGGTCCTAAATAATAGATGCCAACAAGTTGGATCATCAGCACAAAAATCGCCATTTTGAGCAAATGCAGTCCCTCTGCAGCCATAACAATCCGCGTGCTGACATATCCGGCATTTTCCATTTAAGCATTGATAAATATTTCTGGCTTTCTGAAAAATTGTAGAATGGTCCAAAATCCATTGAATTGAATGGTTGCGGATATTCAAATCTGGATGCACAATCTCGATTCCAGGACATACCTGGACATTGCCATCACTTCTCACATACATGGAGTATAGCAATCGTTTACATGATTGACCAGCAATGGGCGGGGTCAAAGGCCATGTGATCCCAAAATGTTGCTGGTCATATGTCAATAATTTTTTGAATAATTGATAGTTTTGAGCAATACTGGTTTCCAAAATTTGGGCATTCTTTCTGGCATTTCCTTGTAAGGTCATAATTTCAATGTAGGGTATAATATTGTTTTCCCTGCAAAATCGGTAGATTGTTTCTATTTCATGATAGTTGGGGTTACAAACAATGGTCTCAATGGCCAGTTCTGGTGCATCTGTTTTGCCATATCCGACTTTTATCAGATGCTGTAGGGCATTTTGAATACGCGCTCCGCTCCCTTTTTGACCAGTTAAAAAGTCCTGAATGTCAGGATTAAATGAGTTGAGTTTTAAAGCAATACCTTCATGATAATCAAATAATTGCCGGGCAATTGCTTGTGTGATCCATGTGCCATTTGTAAATGTGATTGATTTTAACCCGAGATCACGCTCTTTTTGCAATATTTTCCAGTAATATTTGTATGCCAGCGGTTCGCCACCACCAATATTCACCACTTGTCTTGCACCGGATGCGGCTGCCTGCTCAATGACTGAAAATATTTCATTGAGACACATTTCATTTTCAATTTTATTTCCGCCGGCATAGCAATACAGACAGTTCAGATTGCAGGCTCTTGAAAACTCTAAATCAAAGGATAAGAGTTTATTTTCTTGTATGGCTGTTTGTATTTCCTGGTCAGAAAAATTTAAGCCTGATATTCTTTTCATTTGCCTAATATTTAAATTGCCCAATCAAATTTTTCAGCTTTTCAGCCAGTGTACTCAGCTCAGTTGAACTGGAATTCAGTTCCATACTGCTTGAATTGCATTCATTGGCCGACTGGCTTAAAACAGCGATATTCTCCGAAATTTCAGAACTGGATGCCGAAACCTGAGCCACATTGGATGCAACTTCCTGAATACCAGTTGACGCCTGGGAAATATTTTCAGCAATTTCTTGTGTTGCCGAGCTTTGTTCTTCAATTGCCGCAGCTATGGTAGTGACATAATCATTAACCTCCTGAATTACCGAAGAAATTTGATCAATTTCATTGACAGCACTGGATGTCGAGCTTTGTATGTTATCAATCTGTCGTTTGATTTCATCAGTAGCTGTGGCAGTTTGTCGGGCCAGTTCTTTGATTTCATTGGCAACAACCGCAAAACCTTTACCAGATTCACCTGCACGAGCGGCCTCAATGGTGGCATTTAATGCCAATAGATTGGTTTGGTCAGCAATATCTGTAATGGTTTCGGTGATACTATTGATTTCCTTTGCAACAGCTCCCAGTTTATTAACAATTTCATGTGTGCCCCTGGCCTTTGATACAGCGCCCTCTGCTTTCACTTTCGCGCGACCAGCCTGCTCAGCAATTTCATTGATTGTTGCATTCATTTCTTCAGCAGCAGCGGCAACTGTTCCAGCATTGGTTGATGCTTCCTCTACAGCCGCAGCAACTGTGTCCATATTACTGCTCATTTCTTCTGCGGCAGCAGAAACACTGCTGGATTTTTGTGACGAGTCATCAGCCCCCTGACATAATTGACTGGAAACAGTTGACAGCTCTGTTGAAGACGATGCCAATGTTTCCACACCACTGGCGATTTCCTTAAACATCGTTTTTAACGATTGCGCCATTGTATTTAATGAACTGGCTAACGTTCCAATTTCATCCGCTTGATTGACATCAAGATTTCCATTTAAATTACCTGCTGCCATTTGGTTGGCAAAATCTACGCCTTTAACAATGGGTTTGGTGATGGCTCTTGTAATAAAATAGACCAATAAAATACCAATGATTAAGGATACGATTAATGCGATGATAGTTATCGTTTTAGCATGCTCGGCAGCTTCCAGCATGGATTCATCAGTCATGATGTTTTGTCGGGCTTCACGCCTGACTCTTCCCAGTAAATCCTGCACCTGTTTTAATGCAGGAATTGTTTGATTGGCAAAAATTTCAATTGTTTTTTCCTGTAATTCCACTTGATGCTCTTGCCAGTGAATCAAGGCATCAATTCTCGTAAGACATTTTTCTGCAATAGGCTTTGTTTTATTGACAAAATATGCAACAGCTTGTTTATGTTTATTTTGTTGAATCAATGACTGAACAGTATGGCCGCTTTGATGCAAATCATGATGGGGTTGTATGATTTGATCCACAAGGTCAGAAAACTCAGGATTGTTTTGCATTTTTTCTTTCACCTTCTTAGAAAACAGCCATTTTCCCAAATCACACTGTTTGTGATCCAATTCAACGCCCAGTGTCTTTTTAGAATGGTCTAACAGTACATCTTTAATAGAATTGATCCACTGTAAATGATCAATTTTCTTTTCAAAAAGAAATTTAGTGAGAAGGTGATCCACTTTTCGATAATTCTTTTCAATTTCAATGGCTGAGTGATGAAGCTTTTCATGGGGTGTTTCGATAGCCGCAAACAAAGGTTTTAGTGAAGGCACCAAGTTTTCGGCTTTTTCACGATTTTCGCCATGCAGCCACTGCCCAAATGCACATTTCATATGATCTGTTTCAATGCGCAATGCATGAACATTATCATCTGTAAGCAATGAGTTGAGATCATTTACCCAGTTTAAATGGTCAACCTCTTTTTGCGCCAGCAATCCATCCAGTTTGTTGCCATCAATGACCATTCTTGCATTATGAACAATATGAGCAATATCAACAATACTGGTGATACCATTTAAGATAAGAATTGCCAGGATTGTACCAAATCCGATTGACAGCTTTGTGCCAATATTTAAATCTTTCCAATTCATTTTTTGTTTCCTTTCTTTACCATAATCCCATTAGCAAGGGACTTGTTGAAAATAAATTGAGTGTAACCAAAATAAATTACACAGTTAACAGTTGTAAGGCGAGGCTTATGTTAGCTCTCGAACATAATTGAACCATAACAATAAAATGAACTGTTTGAATAACAGAATTTGAATGTAATGTAAAGATTTCAATTTGTTTAGAATTATCTTGTTGATGGATTATGCCTCAATCCAATTGCTTTATCCCATAGTCGTTTGAGCCCTTTGCGGTCTCGCTTGTCCAATGTGGGCCAGAGAATATAACGACTGGCAAAATCAGGGTCATCAAGATTTAAAAATTCTATTTCTTTGGGAGTTAGAACTTCTTTGACACGTGTGGTAACCGGCTCAGCACCCATATGCCGAACAATATATTTCTGATATTCATTTGTAAGGGTATAGTTTAGCCATAATTCTGCAATTTTTCTGAGCCTGGGTCTTTTTTCCAACAATGCGCTTAGCATGAAATTATCCATCCAGGCAGTGGTGCCTTCTCTGGTACGCACCATTTCCCAGATTTCTCCTCTTTCGCGCATTTGCGGTATTGCAACGCCCCAGCCACAGGCCAGAAACATGCCGGTGAGGTCATCGGGTTTTTCAACACCCACCCACATTGAATGAGCATTTCTTGCCAGTTGTATTAGTTTCTCCTGGAATTTGGGAGTGTTCAGGGTTTTATAATCATACATCTTTTCTTTGGAATACCCCATGGCCAATGCAGTTAAGTAAACATTTTGTTCATACTGATCTCGACCAAGTATGTATTTTCCTTTGTATTTCGGATCCCATAAAATATTCCATGATGTAGGGGGCTTGTTGAATTCTTTGGTATTGTATATCAAGCCATAGGGGCCTCGGGCAGTGGGTACACAGTACACATTGCCATTATGCCGGCAATAGTCTGCTTCTCGAAGATCTGAAAAAACATATTTGTAATCAGGAATTGTTTTCAAATTTAGCGGCAAAGCGAGTTTGAGTCGCATGAGCTGGTATCGCTCATCTTTTGGTGTTGAGTGGGATAACACAATGACATCGGTTTTATCATCACGTAGCGCTGGGAAATATTCATCATCACTGCTGACATATTGAATATCCAGCTTCAAATCCACGTTGAACTTTTCTTTGACCATTTTTTTAAATGATTGTCTGGGCAGTTCACCACTTAAATAAGGCTCCCAGACCAGCATTCTTAATGTCAGTTCTTCTGCAAACAAAATGTTGCAGGATACAATTGCAAAAATTAACCCATAGTAAAATAAAAATTTCATGATATTTCCTTTCTTTTTTACTCATTTGAGTAACATTTTTTGATTTCAAGAATCTCTTGAAACAAATCAATTGAGTGTAACCAAAATAGACTGAATTCCGGGGACACGATCCTTATTTCTTGCCATAAAAACTTATAATATAAGATTTTATATCAAAAAATAAGGTCATGTCCTCGGAATTCGGTCTATTTTGGTTGCACTCATTTAATTTGACATCCAACTGGCAATCATATATAGAAATTGTTTATTGTTCAAGTACTTTGACTTCCATAATTTATTTTTGGAGAAACAATATAATCAAATAGAATTTGGAAAACAATGAAACAAGCATTAATGGCCCTTGAAGATGGGCGAACATTTACATGTCAATCCTTCACCGGTCCTTGTGAGGCATTTGGTGAGATTGTATTCAATACCGGAATGACAGGTTATCAGGAAGTTCTTACCGACCCATCATATCGCGGGCAATTGGTCACAATGACTTATCCATTGGTGGGGAATTATGGCGTAAACCCGGCAGATATGGAGTCTGAACGTATTCAGGTCACTGCATTTTTAGTTCGGGAGTATCAACCATTTTATAGCAATCATCGGGCAACGCAATCCTTGGCCGACAACCTTATCGCATCTGGAATACCAGGGATCGACAATTTTGATACCCGGGCATTAACCCGCCATATTCGCATGAGCGGTGCCATGCGTGCGGCTATCTCTACTCAGGATTTAGACCCATCGTCTCTGATTGAACGTGTCAAAGAACATCCCACAATGAATGGTCAGGATCTGGCAAAAGAGGTCTCCACTCTGGTTCCTTATCGATGGCATAACAATCAGCCGGTATATGAGCCACTCACTCTGGATGCATCAGTATGGAAAGATCCCAAAAATTATCATTGTGTAGTTGTGTTTGATTTTGGCATTAAATATAATATTCTTAGGATGTTAGAGAGTCATGGATGTGAAATCATTGTGGTACCCGCACAAACATCATCATCAGTGGTTCAGGCCATGGCGCCAGATGGAATATTCTTGTCAAATGGTCCGGGAGACCCCGCGCCGGTGACCTATGCAATTCAAGCAGTGCGTGATTTGCTGGATTATCGGCCAATATTTGGGATCTGTTTGGGCCATCAAATTCTGGCATTGGCTTTGGGGGCTAAGACTTATAAATTAAAATTTGGTCATCGGGGGATTAATCAGCCGGTACGCCATTTTGCAACTGAACATATTGAAATAACGTCACAAAATCATGGATTTGCAGTTAACCAGGATTGCCTTCAAGATTGTGGCCTAAAAGTCACCCATATGAACTTAAATGATAATACCATTGAAGGATTTCAACATCATAAACTGCCTTTATTTGCTGTTCAGTACCATCCAGAAGCTTCGCCCGGGCCACATGATTCACGATACTTGTTTGAGCAGTTTGTTGATTTGATGACATAATATGAGTGTAACCAAAATAGACTGAATCCGGGGACACGATCCTTATTTCTTGACATAAAATCTTATAATATAACATTTTATATCAAAAAATAAGGTCATGTCCCCGGAATTCAGTCTATTTTGATTACACTCACACAATATAATAATTAATGGCATTCAACAGACAATTATGAGCCAAAAAGCAGACATAAAAATACTTGTTGTAGATGATGATCCCTTATCAGCATTGATGGTCAGCGAATATCTCAGGCAATCAGGTTACCAGGTTTACAAAACCCATTCCGGTCAAGAAGCCCTGACACTTTTGAAAAAGCAACCCATTGATATTCTCTTAACTGATATCATGATGCCCAAAATGAGCGGCAACGAGCTAACCAGGCAGGTCTTAAAAATCTATCCAGATATTATTGCAATCGCAATTACTGCAATGAACAGTACACACAATGCAGTTGAATTTATGAAAAATGGCGGCATGGACTATATTCAAAAACCCTTTAATACCGACAGCCTGGTTATTGCCATTGAAAATGCAACCAAACGCCTGCAACTGAATCGACAATTGAAATGGACAAATCAGGAACTGATCAAACAAAATAAAGCCTTGGCCAAGGAAATACAAAAACGCCTTGAAATACAACAATCCCTTGAAAACAGTCGGGATAACTTGAAATCTGTTTTTGACTCCATGAATGATTTTGTATTTATCCTGGATACTCATGGCTGTGTGCTTCATGTCAATCCTGTGGTGTGTTATCAATTGGGTTTCAGCCAGAAAGAGTTATTTGGTATGAATATTCTTGAGTTGCATGCCCCACAAAAAGCCCAGGATATTGCCCATTTTGTAAAGGATATGCTTTCATATACGCCTACCTTGCTTATTGGTCATCTGCTCAAAAAAAATGGTGAGACCATTGATGTTGAAACCAAGATCAACCATGGCAAATGGAATGGTAAGGATGCACTGATTGGCGTTTCAAGAGATGTAACTGACTACAAGCGGGTTCAGCGCAATATGGAAGCCATAATTGAAGGATTTCAAAAAGGCGAAATTGATGCCATCTTACGCGACAATGAAGTTTTTCTTCTGCGATCTGAAACACAGGTTCGTAGAACTGAAGCCAACTTAAAACAAAGCGAGGAAACACAATTATATCTGACAGAACTGAATCAATCCAAAGACCGGTTTTTTTCGATTTTGGGTCATGATCTTCGGGGAATGTTTAATTCTTTAATCGTTTCAGCCGACATGCTCGTTAAGATTGCGAACAAAGAGTCTTCGAATAAAATGATACAATTTGCCAGTTCCATGAAAAAATCAACCCACAACGCCTATGAATTGCTTGAAAATCTTCTGACCTGGAGTCGGTGTCAGCGGGGAATTATGCAGGTATCTCCTGTAGAATTTGATGTCTGCCAACTGATCCAGAACAATATTGACTTATTTGCTGAAAAAGCAGGGCAGAAAAATATTGCATTACGTGCTGATACGCCAGATCAATTGATTGCAGTTGCTGATAGAAACATTGCAGACACGATTCTAAGAAATCTGATTGCCAATGCACTTAAATTTACCCATCCCAATGGAAGCATTCGGGTTTTTACCACTGAGAAAGGGAATTCTGTGCATATTTCTGTTGAAGATGATGGCACTGGAATTGAACCTGAAAACCTGCAATCATTGTTTCAGATTGACTCCAGGTACAAACGCAAAGGTACTGCCAATGAGCAAGGCACTGGCCTGGGCTTGATAATGTGTAAGGAGTTGGCCTTGAAAAATAATGGCGAGATTTGGGCTGTCAGTGAAATTGACAAAGGGAGTACATTTACTTTTTCTATAGGAAAACTTATAAAATAAGACGATTTTTTTTTAAAGGAGGCAACATGCACTCTATCTTCTCTATTCTTATGGTCTGCATGCTATTTCAATCATGCTCAGGCAATGACAACACAGACATCATCAATACCAATGCTGATAGCGTTTATGGCATCGCTGCATCTGGCTCGCCAATTGATGGGACAGTTATTGTTCGAGGAAAACAAGGAAACAAGGTGGATTGTCAAATTAACGCAAATGGTTGGTTTAACGCCAATGTGTCAACACTTGTTGCACCTTTTTTGATTATGGCTGATGGGACTGCCAATGATTTTTCAGTTCAGTATTATTCCTATGCTCCAGGCAAAGGAAAGGTAAATGTCAATCAATTGAGCCATGCGGCGCTATCCATTGCCCTTGAGGAGGATGCAGCAACTTATTATCGTGATCATCCTGATGCTGATATTCCTGATATCGCCGAGATAAAAAATCATATTTTAATGCTTAACGATTTATTGTCTGTTTCATATAGCACCCTGGATTTACAAGATAATTTTAATTTCATGTACACTGATTTCAATACCGATGGTACAGGGTTTGATTTGCTGCTTGATCGAATTGATTACTTCTATTCATGGGCTGACACCTATTTGATGTTATATGAAAAAGAAACGCTTATACCCATTTATCAACAAGATTTTGCCACAGATGACATTATCATGCCGCCGGATCCCCTTTTTGTTACAGATATTCTTGTAACAAACCATTGTGCCCCATATTATCAAAGTATGTTTGTTCATACCATGATACAAATGATGTACTTATGGAAGGATGACTTACCCCGAGTGGATACAAATGATTTTTTTGAGCATGCGACATCCCTGGACTTTCTCAACTGGTTAATTGTCCCTAAAGATCGATGGAGTTGCATTGTCCCCAAAAAAGCCTTTGATGACTATGCAATGAACTCAGCCTATGTTGGTCTGGGTTTTTATATTGCAAGAGATATGGCCAATCAATTGCGAATTTGCTTTGTTTATCCAGATTCACCTGCTGCAAACGCAGGATTGCACAGAGGCGATATTATTTATGAAATCAATGGTCAACCGGCGGATGATATTCATTCTCAATATGATTTTATCTTTGGTGAAAATGTCGTTGGAGAACCTGTTGATATGACTATAAAAAATGAACTCAATGAGACGCGAACAATAAAAATGACAAATTCTGAGCTTAAACTGGTATCTAATCTATATTCAACCATTATTGATAGGAATTCTTTATCTATCGGGTATCTGGTTTTTAACAATTTTGTACAGTCATCAATTCAGGAATTAAATACGATTTTTGCTTATTTCAAAGACAATCAGGTGGATGATTTAATTTTGGATTTGCGTTATAACAGTGGGGGGATTATTGATATTGCACAATATTTGGCCAGTCTGATTGCCGGAGACGCTGTTGCCAATCAGATTTTTTGCCAGGTCCAATATAATGAAAACAACAGGGGGCTTAATGAAACATATGGGTTTTTATCCTTAAAAAACTCACTGAACCTCAGTCGATTGATTGTTATCACCACACAAGCCTCCTGTTCTGCAAGTGAAATGGTTATCAATGGTTTAGAGCCCTATATTGATGTCATTGTGATTGGCAACAGAACCTGTGGAAAGCCTGTGGGCATGAACAATTATCCATTTTGTGATAGCTATCTGTTTCCAATTGTTTTTGAAGTGGTTAATGCACATGGTGTGGGCGATTACTATGATGGTATCACTGTAGATTGTCAGGCGATGGATGATATTTCCAGGCCATTTGGTGATATCAATGAAGCCTCTCTAAATGAGGCGTTGTATTATATTGAGAACAATGCATGTTCCAAACGAAAACGAAAGAGACCTGATCTTGATGAAAGCAATCCATTTCAATTGCATGGATTTCAGCAAGAAATCGGTGCCCTATAACCGTCCTGAAAAATCT
>Ga0272440_1004384_pt1 | contig 10101 bp, 3 predicted proteins | sample SSMMMBAug17_FD_192440 | JGI IMG/M metagenome (GOLD analysis project Ga0272440, IMG submission 192440) | Marine sediment archaeal communities from Little Sippewissett salt marsh, Falmouth, MA, United States - SSM-MMB-Aug17 | ecosystem: Environmental > Aquatic > Marine > Wetlands > Sediment ... | reverse complement strand
ACCATCAGGATCAATTGAATTTGAAGCATTCAGTATAACAGTCTGATTTTCCTCAACAGATATGGAAATACCAGCGTCAGCTTCAGGCGGGGCACCTGAGTAAGCTATTAATTTCATTTGTGGATCCGAATATCCAATATTGCCCTGATTATCCTCTGCATAACCTCTAAGCATAATGTATTGACCATCATAATTGTGCCAGGCGATATCCAGTTCACCGCTTGAACTTTCACTAAAATCAGTCCAACCAATAATGTCTGGATTATCTAAATCCGATGAACTGCTAACACCATATTGGAGTCTTGTTGCTGTAATATCATTGGAATCTGCAACAGTTGCTGATATTTCTTGTGCGCCATCAGAAATTGAATCATCTAATAAACTCCAGTTGGTGAAAAAAGGAGCAGCATTATCGATTTCAATAGTACCTGTTTTTTCAATGCTTGATCCATCAACTGATATTTTGTATGAATATGTGCCATCATTCACAATTTCGTCATTATCATTTGTTCCTGACCATGTTACTGACGTTAGCCCATAAACCATTTGACTTTCAGCCAGAAGCGTGATCAGATTATTTTCAAAGTCATAAATACCAACATTAATTAATGCAGTTCCACCTGTCACATTAAACATAATATTAACTGAATCTTTAATACCATCACCATTCGGTGAAAAATTATCAGGAAATGCCCGCACATCAGTTAATTGAAGCTGCGTTTTAACCCATATATTCCACGTGCCGTTTCGTGTGGATTGAATGGCAATATTTTGATTATTTGGAGAAAGATCCGGCTCGGAATCCCAAAAACGACCTTCATTATCAATATATTGTTCTTCATTACTGCCATTTTCATTTATAATTCGCAATGCCTGGGTCTGATTGTCTCTGGTTGTTACAAAAACCACTTGATTTGTAGATTCAGACCATGTGGGTAAAATATCTGAACCACTGGTAGAAATAACAGACTGATTAGAGCCATCTCTGTCCATCACTGCAATTTCATCCACATACAATGATTTTGTAAAAACAATTTTTGATGCGACATCACCTGATTTCGCCCAGACAGGTTCAAGATAGTATTCAACAGAATTAATTGTAATTTGAGTGACCTGATTACCATTTGCATGAGCAATCCAAATTTCATCTAATCTGGAAAAAACAATTTGTGTGCCATCAGGAGACCAAGATGGATGGGAATCAGTATCTTCACCATGAGTGACCTGTATCAGATTGGTGCCATCGGAATTAATAATAAATATTTTATCAACGCCAGTTTTATTGGACACAAAGGCAATTTTATCTTCAACAGGCGACCATACAGGATGATGTTCTGCTGAGGTATAATTTGTCAATTGAAAAGCTGTTGTATTTTGTTCTGCATAATCATTGGCATCAATAACCCAGATATCAGCGTTACCATTTCTTTCAGACATAAACGCAATCTTGCTTTCATCATTTGACCATGATGGTGTTTCTCCGCCCCTGGTTGTGAGCAGGGACAGATAACCACCAGTAAGTTGAGAATAATCAACAGTCCAGTTCCATGTAAATTGATTCTGAAGTTCATTTCCTGCAAAATCATTGGCAGATACAAGGGTTGCTTGAATGGTTTCACCATCTTCCCAGGGATCAGGAATGGGAAACACTTTCCATAGTGAAAAAGTCATTTTTCCGGTTAATTCATCAAAAACAATTCCTCGGCTTGTGATATCATAAATGGTATCTTTGATTTGTAATTGTATGGTATCCGGATTTATGCCACTATTTTCATCTGAAATGGTTAGTTTGATTTCAAGGCTGCCAGAAAAACTTTCATCAGCCGGATCTGGCGAACTCGCAACTGGACCAGTAGCGTCAACTTGTATTTGATAATGATTGCTTATACTCCAATTTCCACCATTATCCACTGCCCGCACATGAAAATACCATATACCATCAGCAATATCTGTATAGGATACAGATTGTGCATTACCTTCACTGATCTGGTCTGGAACAGTTTCCATAGATTGATCCAATTCGTAACTGTATCCTACAACACCAGAATCATCAACAGCCCATGTAAACACCGGGTCATTATTTGATTTGCCACCTTGAGAAATAATAAAATTATCAATAAAATACTGGCTGTCTGCTGCATTTTCTCCTCCCATGACCAGTTCAAGCCATCCAGGCAAATTATAATCTGCAAAATACATTTCTTCAACAATGTAACTCGTTTGATCGGGATCATCTGCCTTGAGCATATTGTAAAGATTAAATGATGCATGTTGCCAGGTGTTATCATTAACAACATTTACGATCTGTCCAATGGGTCGATAAAGGTCATCATCAAAGGTTTCTACAGTTTTTGGGTCATCAGTGAAAACAATCTCTTTTTGCATGCCATTAACCAGAGCAATTAAATTTAATTTGATATCTGAAGGAATTTTGTAATCAAAATGAATAATGGGATAAAGTTGTGCATCAAATGGAGTGGTTCGTACCAACGATGCAAAATCGCCACCTTCCTCAGTATTCACCAGTTTAACTGCATAATTTCCGGATCTTACATTTTCAGATGATCGGAAAACAGTTGCACCAAATGTATTGCTCATGTTTTCCCATTCATCAAGGTGATTTTCAAAGGTATTTTGACATAAGGAAGGATGTGTTAAAGACGATATTTCTGGTGCTTGAGGAGGAATGATATCCACAAGTTCAATCGTATCCATTTTTGAAGGGTTAACTGTCGAATAAACAGTGACTGTTTCGTTTTGTGCCGGCGATACGCCAATCGTTGCAATGGAAGCATTAGAGTTTTCACTTACATAACCAGTTCCTCTATATATACCGCTATCTTCAGAAGTCTCCAGTAGAACAATAGAAATACCCTGGGGATCGGTCACATTGCTTTTAAGCAGCACTGTTGCTGAATCCAAGAGATTATTATCTGCATCCATACCAATAAGTTCAATGAAAAGAGAATCACCAATAGAAACATTGCCAGTATAGTTTGATTCAAAATCTGATGTTTTAAAGTTTACCGATGATACTGAATCGGGTTCAGCAAGTACCATGGTAACAGTAATTGGATCAGATAATGGGCTGGTATTCCCTACTGGATCGGATGCAATGGCAGTGATTTGATTATCGCCTGAGATAAGTTGAACATTTTCCAAGATAAAATTACCCGTGTTGACATCCGCCTGAACAGTGCCTTGTGTATTTCCATTTACAAACAGTTCTACAGAAACACTGGGGCTGGCATTTCCCAATACAGAAATATAGCGAAGATTAGTAGGAGAATCAGGTTCAAACAATACCGGTGCAGGTGGTGGATCTGAAATAATGGCGTAATAAACAATATATTCATTAAATGATCGAAGTTTGGTTGACAGTCGTTTTTGCCCCATATTTAATGTTGCATCAACAAAAATCCATTTTTGAATAATAGGATTCCATCGATAGATTTTTAGTGTATTTTCAGGGAGAGCTCCAACCTGATCATCAGAGTAATACATTTGCAATGTACACTGTTTTAGAAATTGATAACCAGCAGGTTTTATTTGATAAATATTACCGACCAGCGTTAATTCAGGGTCATCCACCGCCGGGGCATTCTCTGTATCGACTTTTTTAATTGAAAACAAATCATAGTCATCCGGGATAGCCCTGCTGGGATATTTAAACGCTACCATGCCATCATCACTTAATAATGTTCCGCTCCATGAACCAATCAATTTAGACATTTCAACAACAACTGAATCCTGTTTATAATCACCATTATAATTAAATACAGTCAGACGAATGGTATAGGTTCCCATGGGAACATAATAGGTATCTCCAGCCCCAGCCCATCCAACAAGTTCTGCTGTGTGCCATGTTGCAAGATTACCATAAATGGTTCGGGATGGCGGGATCGGTTCATGATCATCAAAGGTTTCATAATTGGACGCGTTAATCAATGTCCATTCGGTAGGCGAAATTCCTGCACCATACTCTACCTGATATGCTGAAAAACCTCTTGCTGAGGCTGTGCCAATAATTGGAACAGAATAAGATATCATAGAATTATCATAGGGGACGCGAATTTCTGCTGTAATATGTGTTAAATCAATTATTCCTCGGCCTACATTCAGTTTGATCATGTCATTACTGTTTTCATTGGCAACAATCAAGTTACCATCAGGATCAACTTGCATGGCAACAGCCTGATTGAAATGAATATCATGATCTGTCCAATTTAAGTTTAAAATATCTGGCAGTTGCAACAATAGATATCCATTTGGGGTTAACTTAAAAATTTGTTCACCATCTGAAATGAATAAATTGTTATTGGTGTCAATTTCCAAACTAACAGGGGAGAATGAATCTAAGCCTAATGTTCTTGAAGATATGCTGTATAAGAGGGCATCAGATGCAGAGTACTTTTCTATAGTACTGTTGCTAATTGAATAATAACACCCATTACTATCAGTTACCTGGTTTTTTGTGACAGCAGTCAATGCAGAAAAATCACCTGACAACCGTGCATAGGCATTGCTATCAATAGTACCATCTGTACTGGCAAATTGAAAATAGTATCTACCATAAGGAACTGTTTCACCGCTTTGATTTTTGCTGTCCCATGTAATTTGATAGGTTCCTGGTTCTTTGTATTCATCCAAAAGGGTTTGAATGATAATATTTTGTTCATTATAAATAGATAGTGATAGATTTGCTGCTTTTGACAGACTATATGTGATTGTTGTAAGTGTGGAATCATCATTTCCGATTTGTGATGCCTGCATCCATGATCCAGTTTGATTTTCATTATATCGGTCGCTTTTGGTTGTTTTGTCCCAAAAGGCTTTGCCATCATAAGTGACAAATGCCATGCCTTTTATCTCTTTTCCACTTAAGCCCATGGTGGAGGCTGGAATTTTCAAACGAATCCATTTACCTGATGGCGGTAATGTATCCATTCGATATAATTCATAAGATCGGGATATGCGGCCACACTGAATGCGATTATTTCCCCAATAGGCCCGATGTGCAGTAGTACCTTCTTCTGTGTAGAACTGAATCATAATTTGCTGCGGGGTATCTTCGGGATCTAAGTAGACGTATTGAATAATATTTTCACGATATGACAAAGACATTGTCTCATCCGCATGAATAAAATAATGGCCATGAGTGCCTTCTTGTGCGGGATCAGTATGGGCATATTGACCACTGTAACTGATCGTGCTATCCCATTGCCATGTATCCATCTCAGTAGAACCATCAGGTAAGGTATCTTCTATCCATACAGTTGAATTATCTGTAGTTTGCACATAGCCCTCTGATGCCAGGTCGGCATGTTGAATCACAGAATCTATGTTGATCGTTATGATTTCTGTTGTTTTATCAATCACGAGTGTCATTTCACAGGTGGATGTATTTCCAGCATGATCATTTGCTGTTAATTTCAACGTATAACTTCCATCTTCCAATGAAGAAGTATCAAAACTTGCCAACTCGTCATCAATAATTTTTTGAGTATTTTCAATAATATGAACATAGGTGTTGTCGTTAAAGCATTCAATTTTATAGTCTTTGAAATGCTCATCTGAAGCAGTACCATAGATTGAATAAATATTGGATTTCAAACTGTTGGCTCTTACATAATCAATTTTAGCTGTAGGCAAGACATTATCAACGACAATCCGACCATAATGTATATTCATAGAGGTTGGTTCTCTGGTGCTTGCAATATAGAGATTGAACAGATAAGTGCCATCTCCAAGTAATTGACCTGAACGCAATCGACCATTCCAGGTTTCGGAGTGTGTGCCTCTTGATCTTCTCGCTCTGCTAAGAATGTTGTGAAGAGGAGTTCTGATTTCTTCATAAATACGAAGGCTTATAATTGCCGAGCTGTGAAGAATTTCATGTAAAAATTCCAGATTATCTTTGATTGTTGGACTGGATAAAGGAGAAAAATAAAATATGGAGTCATGAACAACTTCAGGTAATTCAGAGCTTCTATCACGTTGTATATATGTTGGATCACTATTGTCTATATCGTCGCATTCAGGAATAGGCGTATGCACACAGCCATTTGGCAACTGACAGGTGTCAATGGTGCATTCATTATGATCATCGCAATCAATATCTTGAAACGCTCCATTTTCATCGCATTCAACACAAATATTATTTTCTTCAAGAACAGCAATGTCAACTTTAAGGGCTTCACAATCGGTTGTATCAATACCACAGCCTTCAATATAGAATGAACCTTCAGTATCGGTGGACAACGAAAACTTGAATTGAGCCTGTTCAACCTTACTGACATCTTCCGGCGGACAATCAATATCAAAAGTAATTTCAAACTCTTGTGTATCATCCGGAGCAATAGTCGCATTTTGTGGTGAAATTTGTTTAATCGTAATCAATTCATCAGGATTTCGCTCAATTGCTGTATCCAAATTAACGTTAGTCAGGGTCTCAGAACCAATGTTTTTGATTGATAACGTAAACACATTATCGTTTGAAGGTGCTGAGACATCTGATGGGGGCAAGTCTGCATGTACATGAAGCGTTAAAGCAGTCATGAGCAAAACAAGTAAAATAGGCAATATTTTTTTGTGTTTCATTTGATTATCCTATGTTTTTGTTTTTGGACACGATGGATAATACCATTGTCCGGATTATAATTCTGATGGCTATAAAAAAATAACTAATCTATATTGGGACCAATCATATGTGATATTTTTCTGGCGATTGGTTTAAAACAATTATAATTTTTAAGTTCCATAATCAGGTAGCATAATTTTCCACATGTTATTCTTAAAAATTAAAGCTGTCTCAAAAATTGGTATTTCATTATTATCCAAAAAGTAAGTGACAGCAACAAGTTGTTTATTTTCTCCAGACTTTATATGATAATCTAATAAAGCTGGCTTTCTGATTCGATATTTTGATAACTGACTGAGTAAATGATCAGGATGGTTGAGGTAAAATTTTTTACTTTTGGCATTATTAAAATCAAACAATTTATCTAACTCTATTTCATTAGAATTCATTTTGCTTAAGGTATTTACCTTTGAAATAAAATCATCAAGAGCTTTATACTGTAATTGATGCTTTTGTTTTAATGCCATAGAACGTTCATATGCTTCTGTCAGAATCTGAGGGATAACCAGGTGATATGTGTTATTTTTCAATATGAGCGCCCCAAAATTGTTGTATTCATCTGGCCAATATTTCCCTTTTCCATAGCAAAAAAGTGCTTTAGTGCTTTGCAGATGTTTTCCTTCAATATGGATATTCGTTTTTCGATCAACAATTCTATAGTTTTTGAAATGACTGAATATGTGATTCATATCATTTATAAGAATTTGTTTTAACTCTTGTGAGGTAAGGTCATTTTCAAACGCAACTGGAAATGATGTTTCACCTATAGTAAATTCATTACTTGTTTTTGTACTATCATTTTTATTATCTATACAGGCAGAATGTTCGACGTTCATTTTTTTTTCAGACACTATCATGTTCAGCTTTTGGGACTGATGTAGCATTTTATTATCCAAATGGTTCCTTTTTAAGTCATCATTATTCTTCTGAATTTTTTCTTTTTCAGTAAGTTTATCTGATTTCATTAAAAATGAATTGATAAAACTGATGCTGATACTGGACAGAATTATCAGGGCAGCTATGAAAAAAGTAATGAATATTAATTTTTTTCTATTATTCATATAGCCCCTCTATTCACTGGCACATTGTCCCTTATTCAAAGGATTCTTATCATTGGCAATTGTCGGTCTTGCTGCAAGATAACTGTCTAATTGATTTCCCTTATGTAACATTGGATGGCTAAGATTTCTCCATAAATCTAAAGCACCGGAAGAATTTACAGGATTTCCATCCAATTGTGCGGCCCAAATGAAAGGTGCTACATCTTGTTCCCAATGTGTAGAACCAAATAGCCAATCACTGCAATGTTCCATATCAGCAGTTCCAGCACCAAGTCCGCTGGTGATCAAATTTCCACTTGAATCATAACATGCCTGGTGTCCATGACCATTCGTTGTTGCAAGGGATCTAATTTCGACCGAAGCACCTGGGTGAAAATATGAATCAATAGTCTCTGGATCATCCCATTTTTGGACAGAACAAGTGGCAGGTTCAGGACTTGATATTGGTATTTGTACTGATGAATACAGTGCTGGAAGTTCTTCTAACCAGGTCGTATCTGTTTGCTGGTTAAGCCAATTTGAATAATTTGTTGCTGTATCTTCAGCCACCACAACCAGAATTAAACGATCTGAGATATCATCAGTATCCTTTACTCTGACTGAAATATAATATGCTAATATTTCATCACTTGAAGGCCTTCCATACGTATGAACAGACGCTTCTTGCCATGTTTCCCCTCCAGAAGCTGAAGATTGAATACTCCATTCCAATATTTCTTTTAAAGATTCAGTCCATGTCCCTTTTAAATAGGATATTAAATCTACTTGTGCTGAAGGATCATATGTTAGTGCTACACATTTTGAATAGTTACCATAATCTGAAACATCCAAATTTTTTGTATGTACAGTGTTGGTATCAAATTGAACCTCTGGCACAATCGCAACATTCAAGGTTCGGCTTAATTCAGCATATAAATACATCGGTATGAAACATATAATCAAACCAATTGTTATCATTGAAAATTGTTTTTTCATTTTTACCCCTATTATTCTTTTTACCTGTTGGTATCAAAAAGATAAACCTTATTCCCCCCATAAACACACAAATATTTTTGTGCATCTAAGAAAAGACCATTGTCTATCCGGTTCAATTGATTTCTAAATATTTCTGAGCCATTATCATCAATCATAATAAGGCTTGAATTGCTTTGAATCTTATGCCAGTCATGGAGTATGGAACATATTATCTGACGTCTGTCCTTTACCAATAAAGTTGATATCTTATTGTTGTATTGATCAAAGGGTTTGATAGAGTGTTCCCAAATCAACTGATTCGTTTTATAATCATGTAAATAAATCGTATTTTTTTCAAGACTTGCAAAGGAACTGGCATGTTTTGATGCGCTAAGCATCTGATGATTCAACAATTGTTTTTGTTGGATCACTTGTCCTTGAAAAGTTAATATGTAAAGAATTCTTCCGCTTAATATAAACAAATTATTATTGGAAATATCTATCCTGGCCTTGCAGCCTTCATGATTAAATTTCCAGAGTAAATCACCTTGATTATTAAAACAGAGTAAATAACCATTTGCGTTTCCATCGCCATGATTCGGCACATGAACAAATACCTGTTTGCCATTTTTTGAAAACAGAATTCTCGTGTTTTTAAGATCATCAAATTGATGTTTTTGGAATAATTTATTATTGATTGAATAAAAATATATCTGTTTTGAATACCATGAAACAATCACCATATATTGTCCATCAGGTGATAATTCAAAATAAAGATGTTGTGGCAATATCTCAGGTTGTGGTTCAGATATTTGAAAAGTTGTACGCTGTTTGTTTGAAGTAAACACATGCATTTGATTTTCTTTTAAACCAGCCAGGATAAATGTGTCTGATGCAATTGTACATTTATCATAATCATGTAGTGAAATAACAGTAGATAATTTACCTTTTGTGTTAAAAGCCACTCCTTGAGAACGTGTCAGAACTGCTTGAATGGGAAATCTGTCTTTTTGATTTACAGGCAAATCCATAACATGGCGTTCACAAATACAGATAACAGGAGACTTAAATGTATGTTGCCAGATAAGTTTGGGAATTGTCTGTGATCCATAAGCAGGATGAATTAATGACACCAGACATATGAGCAAAAAAAGATATCTCAAGGTGTACTCCATTCCATTCCAGCAACAGGTGATACATAAACATTGTTTGAATGATTACTTTCGCTGTTGTTTTCATCAACAGCAGTAATAAAATACTGGTATTGCTTATTGTTGATTAATCGAGTGTCCATAAAGAACGTTTGTGTCAAAAGTGTATGATTGATTTTTTCAAAATCCCGATAAATATTGTAGCCTTTGATATCTGATTCAGAATTAGAATCCCAACGAATTGAAATAACTGTATCTCCAGGTTCAGTTGACAGATTATTTGGAGGTGATGGTC
>Ga0272440_1004383_pt1 | contig 10102 bp, 2 predicted proteins | sample SSMMMBAug17_FD_192440 | JGI IMG/M metagenome (GOLD analysis project Ga0272440, IMG submission 192440) | Marine sediment archaeal communities from Little Sippewissett salt marsh, Falmouth, MA, United States - SSM-MMB-Aug17 | ecosystem: Environmental > Aquatic > Marine > Wetlands > Sediment ... | reverse complement strand
TCAGATGAAGATGATCTTGCAGATGAAGATTTAGATATTCCAGATGAAGAAATGGAAACATCAGATGAAGATGATCTTGCAGATGAAGATTTAGATATTCCAGATGAAGAAATGGAAACATCAGATGAAGATGATCTTGCAGATGAAGATTTAGATATTCCAGATGAAGAAATGGAAACATCAGATGAAGATGATCTTCCAGATGATGAATTAGACATTTCGGATGAAGATTCTGACACATCAGATGAAACCGATCTCTCGGATGAAGCATCGAAAGAATCAGATGAAGACTTGGAAGCATCTGATGATGAACCTGAAGTTTCCGATGACGACCTGGAAGTATCTGATGATGAACTTGAAGTTTCAGATGACGACCTGGAAGTATCTGATGATGAACTTGAAGTTTCAGATGACGACCTGGAAGTATCTGATGATGAACTTAAAGTTTCAGATGACGACCTGGAAGCATCTGATGATGAACTTGAAGTTTCAGATGACGACCTGGAAGTATCTGATGATGAACTTGAAGTTTCAGATGACGACCTGGAAGTATCTGATGATGAACTTGAAGTTTCAGATGAAGACCTGGAAGTATCTGATGATGAACTTGAAGTTTCAGATGAAGACCTGGAAATATCTGATGATGAACTTGAAGTTTCTGACGATGACCTGGAAATCTCAGATGATGACCTCGAAATTTCAGATGATGACCTGGAAATATCTGATGATGAATTAGACCCTGAAAGTGATGATTCAACATCCCAAGAATCAAAAACGCCTGATGAAGCATTGGATGACGAAGATGCCCTTGAAAGTGATGATTCATCAGAGGATTCACCACCAGACTCTCTTGATCAAGAGCTCTCTGATATTGATGAGTTGGACATTGATGAGGGTAAAGCGGAAGATGATGCACTCTCCCTTGAAGACATTGATCAAACAGACAGTGATGCATCAAATGAAGAAATTGATATTCTGGATGATGATCTTGAATTGGTTGAGGATGATGAAGAAAAATCGCCAGATTTTGAAGATGGGTTTGATTTTGATCTGGATGTGAGTTTAAAAGATCAAGATGAATCTTCAAAGGATAGTGATGAACAAGAAGCTGATGAGGATGATGCATTGACCATTGACGACGATGACGCCGACCTTGAATCGGAACTTGCTGATTCGAAAAAAGAAGATACAGATGATGAACTTGTGAATGAAGATACTGATGACAAAGAGGCGGATGATACTGAAACAGTTAAAGATGATGAAGAAGCCGAAGAGGATGACGATGTTCTTGAACTGGATTTAGAAGAAGATCTTGATCTGGAAGAAGAAGAAGATGATGATGATGAATCCCTTGAAGAAGATGATGAAGAAAAATCTTCTGAATTTGAAATGGGTGATGACGCGGAATCAGATGATGAAAGTGAAACGCCTGAAGAAGCATCCGAAGATGAAGCGGAAAAAGAAGAATCTGAGTTTTCAATGGATGCCGAAGCTGAGGGGGAGGGAACCGAAGAAGAAGCTAAAAAAGGCGGTTCAAAGCTATTAATCATGGTTGCTCTCCTGGTCGCGCTTTTAGGTGGTGGTGGTGCTGCATTCTACTTTTTTATGGGAAGTGGTGGACCTATTGATGAAGAAGCTATGGTACCAGGCGTTCAGGATCAAGGTAATCTGTATATGGATTTTTCAGATATTGAAGGTGAATTTGCTTACAACAATGAAAAAGGTCGCGTTTTTATCATTAAAGGTCATGTTATTAATCAATACAGGAATCCACGCGCAAAGATTTTGATCGAAGTTAAACTATTTTCAAAAACAAAGAAAGAAGAGCAGGTTGATGCCGAAGGCAACAAGGAAAGTTCAAAAAATCAACAAGTTGCTGAAAAGAAGTTTGAAGTGTCCAAATATCAAAAGGTCTATGCAGGTAATTTCTTATCTGATCAGGATATAAAAACCATGGAGCATGATGCCATCATGAAGCTATTAGAACAAGAAGAAGGCGCGAACAGTTCAAATTTATATGTTGAATCCAATACAAAAATTCCTTTTATGGCAATATTTTTTGATTTACCACAAGATCTTGAAGAATACTCAGTGCAAGTTGTTTCGTCTGAACCTGCCAAAAAGAAGATCGAAAAACCTCGAAAAGATATGTTTACAAACTAACAATCACTTGAATCTTATACTTCAACGACTCATTCCCAGTAAAAATCTGGGAATGAGTATAATTATTCCCAACCCAATGAGGATTATTTTTTTTGGTGTTTAATAATTTCTAACACTTTTCAGTTGTATTGTTACGAAAAATACACCCAAGGAATAATAATCATGCAATCCATTACAAAGAAAACCACTATCGAAACGCAATTATCCGATGCTGAATTTGAACGATTTCATCAACTTACCCATGAACATACAGGTATTTTTTTTGGACCAAGACGTCGCAGTGAGCTTCAGCGTCATGTAAATAAAATGTTGAAAAAACAAAACATATCCGATGTCAGTACACTTTATCAAAATCTGATAACGCAGGATATGAACAGTTCTATTTGGAATTCATTTATTGATACAATCATTGTTGGCGAAACCTATTTTTTTCGAGAAAAGCCTCTGTTTCAGGCATTAAGTCAATACATTCTACCCGATATCATCAAGCAGCATCAAACAGATAAAAGTTTGCGAATCTGGAGTGCTGGATGCTCAACTGGTGAAGAACCATATTCCCTGTCCATTCTTTTGGATCAATTATTGGGATCAGAAATAAACCTATGGCGCATTTTTATTTTAGCGACTGATATCAATAAACCATCAATCAAAAAGGGCATTGAAGGCTTATATCGCAAATGGTCTCTTCGTCAGACGCCGGATAATATAACCTCAACGTATTTTCGAAAAGAAAATGATCTGTATCGCATCAGAGAAGATATCCAAAAACGCGTGATGTTTTCATACCTGAATTTAAAAGACCCTGTTTATCCGGCCCTTTCCACCTGTACACATGCAATGGATTTAATTCTATGGCGTAATGTGGCAATATATTTATCGGAAAAAGTGATTGCTGATGCTTTGAAACGATTTCATCAATGCCTGTTGCCTTTGGGTTATTTTAATATCGGGGCATCTGAAGCTGGCTATATGGGGGAAACACCATTTGTTTCAAAGCAATACCCTGGCACGTTTGTTTATCAAAAAAAGTCAGTCCCCAAACAACCAAAGCATTTTCAAGTATCATCAGATAAAAAGACAATTCGTTCGAACAAAAAACCCGAATTCAAACAAACGATTCAATTTCAACCAAGTATTCCGCCAAAAAACAAATCAAAATTTTCATCATCAACGTCATTATTAGAACAAGCACAGCAATTGGCTAAAGATAGAAATTATGGTCAGGCTATTGATCAATTTCGATCTTATTTAAACAAAAAACCCGATGATGCCGATGTATGGTATCAATTGGCCAGAGTGTATGCCAATAGTGGTGACCTGGTAAATGCAATAGATGCTTGTATTTCAGCGATTGACCTGAACCCATTACTTGTTGAGGCTTATTATATTAAAGGTCTAATTCATGAAGAAAATGGTGAGCTTGACCTGGCAATTCAGGATTATAAAAAAACATTGTATTTACAATCTGATTTTGTTCTGGCACATTATCATTTATCCATGATCTATCTGCAAACCAAAAAAGACAAGCAGGCAGAACGACATCGTGTTCATGCACTTCGAATGCTTTCCAGACGTTCAGGAGATGAAATTCTTACTGATGCAGATGACCTGACTGTTGAACAATTATTGGCAATGATTTCCTAAGACTGAAAGAAAAGGGCCTTGATCAGGGCGTGTGGAGCAAAAAAAATGAAGGGGCAAACATTATGTTTGCCTTCCGGTCAACAATGGTTTGTAAGCCTATGTCCGAGGCAAATATTTCGAATTCATTCTCTACTAACATTGGATTTCAGTTGTGAATCATTTTTTTTAAATTTTTGTGAAAGTTTTTTTTATTCGTCATGTATTAATTATCGTAAAGAAATTCTTTGAAAATATGTTTTCCATGGGCGTGAGAATACGTTTGTGTATCATGTTGGCTTTGATCCAAGTCACATATATCGTCCAAAGGGAATGATATTATCTAACAGGCAACGAACCATTCGTTGCAAAACAAGGAGGTTTTTATGTCTAGAATGTGTAAACTTTTCATGGCATTTTTGATGGTATTCATGCTTTTACCACAGCCTGGATTTACAGGCATCGGTGCTGATGGAACCCTGTACCTGAAAGATATTAATGCAGATCGTCAGGTTGGACTGCATGATATCATTTATCAGCTGCAATTACTTTCAGGTATGCGTCAATTGAAATACCTATCTGAAGCTGATGACAATGGTCAAATTGTAGTTGTTGCAGAAAGCGGAACAATTCATGGTTTTGTGACTGAAGACACCGGTGATGCTGAAGTATGGCGGATTATTCCTGATGCATTGGTTGAATGCGTATCAGAGACAGGTGAAAGATTTACCCAAAAATCCGCTGAAGATGGTAGTTTTCGATTTGAAAGCCTTCAAGCCGGTCAACATGTTTTGGCTGTTTCCCAGGAGGGCTATCACCCAACCCGAATTATGGTTGAAGTTGAAAACGAAACTGTCGTTCGAGTCAATGTTCGACTCAAAAAAATGGAAAATGCCAATGGCACTGTTCAAGGTCGCGTGCTCCGACCTGGACAAAATGGCCAGATAAAACCTTTACCTGGCGCAACAGTCAGTATTTTGATTATTCCTAAAAATGCAATTGATGATTTGTCAGAAAATAATACTGAAAATGAAGCAGCTCCCTTTCGTAAAACGCAGACAGATGATTCAGGATCTTATGTTTTGGAAGACATTCCTGAAGGCCGCTACTTTGTCATGGCCAGTATGACAGGATATCAAAAGGTCTTAAGCATTGTAAGTGTTATTGGGGGCGGAAAGAGTCTTCGGAATATGGTTCTTTTTCCTGAAATTTCTGAAGAAACAGGTGCTTTAATAGGCAAGATTGTTGAAAAAGCCCCGCATATCAGTGCTGGTGCATGGGAAACCTATTATCCGGTTCAAAAAGCTAGAGTCAGTCTGGTTCTCATTGAAAATGGAACTGTTTCACAAATAATTTCAAGTGTTCTAAGCAATAAAAATGGGGCGTTTTCTTTTGTTGATATTCCAGTTGGTGAATACACACTGACTGTTCAACATGAGAAATTTGAAGACTATCAACAAAAAATTGTAATCAAACCCAGATATGCTCAACTACTGCCGGTCATCAATCCAAATAGCGCTTTAATTGAAACCGATAGCGAAAGTGCTTCAGGTAGTGATTCGCAATGGACAACGACTAATCCCGCTACATCTGCTTATGCTTTTCTTAATCTGATCCAAAATGTCGGATCAGGATGTTTTTGCATTGATCAATATATGAACTGGCATCAGGATACCCAATTTGTGCGGATTGTTCTCACTCGTAATGAATTACCACAAAAAGCAATGATATATGGACATGTGGAAACCATTGATGGTGATGAAAACGAAGCGGTCAATAGACCAGTACCAGGTGCAAAAGTCGTTGCAGTGCCCTATTTTCCATATCCAACCTTCATGAATTCTGATTCTGAAGCTGAAACCAATTTTGCTGCATTGCCCACATTTGTCACTGAAACCAATGAAAATGGGTATTATGAATTTGTCGATTTGCCAGTTGGTTATCTTGTTGATGCCAGGGTGACTTATATTGTTGCTATTCATGCGCCAAATTTTGCCAGCAGCAAAGATATGGTTTATGTCACACCAGGTCAAATGGTTGAGCATAGTGTTATTTTGAAACCTGAAGGTGTTATTGCAACATTGGGCGGCCAGGTTTATGATGGATCGGTCAAATGTGATGAAGATAACGATGACAATTCGGAAAAATGCTTTGTTCCGATTGAGAATGCCAATGTATCTCTTTTTCCGATCACTGAAACAGGTGATATACTGCCTGCAATCAAAGGCATTCATGTGAGAACAGGTCCTGAAGGCAAATATTTCTTTGAAAGGCTGGCGGCCATTGAATATCAAATGATTGTCAATGCTGAAAATTTTCATCCTTTCAAACAAACAATCACGCTGCAACCCGGCGACAACGCGCCAATTAATGTCGCTCTTGAACCTGTTGAACAAACCATACGTGTTAAAGGTGTTGTTCTCACTCATACTGAATGCAGTGATGGCATTTGTGAAAAACCTGTTCCTGGCGCTCTAGTGATGGCCTACCCTGAACTTGATATCAATGTACCTGGCGGACACTATGCGAAAACATACACAGATGAAAATGGCGTCTTTCGTTTTTACAATGTACCTGAAAACGATTATCATGTGGTAATCATTGCCAGAGGATTTAATCGGTTTGAAGATGTGGTGCATGTGCCAGCTGAAGATCTCCTGGAAGTGACCTTTTCTATCGAGCCAGTCACTGAGCAAGGCAGACTGAAAGGTCATGTTTTCAATGGTGCTGCCAATTGTGTTGGAACGAATTGTATTATGAATATTCCAGGTGCAGAAATTGCTTTGTTTCCAATTTTTTCAACAGATCCAAATATGAATATTGAACCAATGTTTCATACAATCACCAATGAACGCGGTTATTATTATATTGAAGAAATCCCTGCAGGAAAGTATCAAGTAACTGCTCGTGCCGACATGTTCAAACCCTGGGAAGGCTTTGTTGAAGTTCCACCAGGCGCTGAAGTTGTTCAGGATATAACTTTACTCCCAGAAAGTGAAATTTCTGCATTAAAAGGGCATGTTTTTGAGGGCAATGCTGAAACAGGTCAAATGTCTCCTGTGCCCAATGCATCAGTGCTCCTGATCTCCATGAAAAACTCAATATGGATTGCACCGCTGAGAACTGAAACCGATGAAGAGGGACAATTCGCTTTCAATGATATTCCATCGGGTGAATATGAATTAACTGTTCGTGCAGAAAAATTTCAACCATTTGAGTCTCATATTTATATTCCTGCTGGTGAAGCAATTGAAAAGGATATTTTTCTTGAACATTTTGTGGGTGAAGCGGTGCTTAAAGGTATGGTGCGTGATGGTTCTGTAAGATGTGATACCACTGATTCAAATCCTGATAGATGTATTATTCCCATTGCTGGCGCTCATATTCAGTTATATTTCTTGACTCCAGACAGCAGTATGCAAATTCCAAATCTGGAAACAACCTCTGATGTGAATGGTTTGTATAAATTTGTGGGTATTCCGCCCGGTAAATATGTCATGAAAGTCAAGGCAGAAGGCTATCAGGAACGAAATGATGAAATTGGGATTGATGCACTTGAAACAGAAATGGATATTCTTCTTTTTCCAATGACACCCATTGCCTATCTCAAAGGTCAAATTCTAGATGGCCTGGTTGACTGTGATGATACAACTGATTGTATTCTTCCTGTGCCTAAAGCGCGTATTGAATTGATACCAGAACTTGGAATAGACAATGTTCATCCATATTATTCAGAATCCGATGATCATGGTTTTTATGAATTCATGGATATACCATCAGGCAGATATGTAATTCATATAGTAGCCGATAAGTATCAGGAACGTAAAGATCACATTGACATTCGTGAGGGGGGAAATGAGCGTAATTTTGAACTGATTCCAGCCATTTTTTGTGAAAACAGTTTAGGCTGCTCAAAAAGTGATTATTGCGCAAAGCCAACAGGGGAGTGTGAAGGTGATGGTATTTGTCGACCACGTCCTGAAGCATGCCCTGAACATGAAAATCCAGTTTGTGGATGCGATGGCAATACCTATGGTAATGAATGTAAAGCAGCTGCTGCGGGGATCAATGTACTGTATTTTGGCATGTGTCGCCCTGAGCCCGAATATGGTTTGCTTAAAGGTACGATTTTTAATGCCGGCGATTCCACAGTGAGTAGCAATGAACCCCTACAACCCATTGCAGGTGCAGACATTTATCTGATGGAATTGTTGCCTTCAGATGAAATATATCCACCTCAAGAATTTAAAATTCAATCCAATGATGATGGCACCTATATGTTTGAAAAATTACCGGTTGGTAAATATGTCATTATCGTTCGTGCATATGGCTATCAAGCATGGAAAGGTGAGATCGCTATTATTCAAGATGAGACGACAATTAAGGATGTTTATCTGGTATCGTTTTCAGCAGAGGCTTCTTTAAAAGGGATTGTCAACGGCTTTTTTCAAGAATGTGACAATACAACAGCCACTAATGCCTGTTTAAAACCCATTGCAGATGCGCTCATTCTTTTAACGCCACTCAATCTCACATTCGAGATTGATTCTGATGCCACAATTGACAACATGATCGAACCATTAACAACCCGCACTGATGACAGTGGGCACTACGTTTTTGATTCACTGAAATCCGGTGAATACTTGATGTTTGTTGAAGCAGCAGACTGGGAAATTTGGGAACATCCTGTTAAAGTCCTTCCAGGCAAAGAAAACAATATTGATATTGAGCTTGAACCGCGGGCAAAACCTGCAAAATTAATGGGTATGGTAAGAAATGGGGCTGTAGATTGCGATTCCAATGTGAGTGATTGTATTGTTGGTATTCCACATGCCATTGTAGTGTTGACACCACAGGCCAATGATACAACACTTCAATCGCTGACAACTGAAACTGATAATTTCGGATACTTCAAATTTGAAGAAGAATTACCTGTCATTCGCTATACGTTGGTTGTTGAAGCAGACACTTTTGAACCCCAAAAAATGGATATTGATCTGGAACCGGGTGTTAATGAAAAAATTATCGAATTAATGCCAGTCAGAACATGTAAGGATAATTCAGAATGCGATGCCGATGATTTTTGCAAAAAACCGATTGGCGTTTGTGAAAATGAAACTGGAATTTGTTCGCCTCGGCCATTTGAATGTATCATGATTCAATCTCCTGTCTGCGGATGCAATGAACGAACCTATGGAAATGAATGTATTGCAAGCAGTTTTGGTATCAATATTTTGTATGAAGGGGCGTGTCGAACTGATCAGGAATAAATGAACGAATGTAATCACTCAAGGGACGAATATTTTTTATTCGTCCCTTTTTTTTAATACCAGGTGGTCGAGCATAGCCCTGAAGTCTATACTTTTTTCTACCTGAAAACTTATAATCGCTTACTTAAGCGAATCTTAATTCTGTTTATTCTTAAATTCTGAGAATTCTGATTCAGACAAAAAGGATGAACTATTATTACTAATTCCTTCCCCTAAATGTTGGATACGCCCATTAACCTTTACACTGTTCGTTGGGAGAACTAAAATATATTTGCATTTGCCTGATGGCTATGGCGCTTTACCGGGCTGCGATTGTAGAACAAAAATCGTGACAATTAACAATACGAAAGCAATGAAAGGTATTAACAACTGAAAAGGTCCTGGCCGATGTAGCGCGAATAGAATTTTTCTACTGATCCGGGATGAGAAAAAAAAGACAACAATTGCAGAGAATATTGCTGCAAAATCCAATGTATCATCATATCCAATGCAATGATGCAAAAGGAGGGAAATACAACCAGCTAACACAGCAAAGCTAATTGTATATACGTAACTTAGAGCAGCATTTTCAGTCACCGGAGGCGTCCAAGGCGGAACGGCCTTTGTATCAAATTCTGGAGGCGGAAATTTGCACTTATAACCATCTTCCAGATTTTCAAGGTCTTGATTGTATACATGACGTCCAATAAAACCGCGCTCTTTATATATTGTATCATAGAGATCTTGAAAAAGCTGTTCTTCATTGTCCCACCAGACAAGCTGACGATTTACAAGACCATGATATGGAGGGCGACGCGGTAAATGGGATACTGGATACACTTTCTTTCTGTAAGCAGTTGCCAGGCCGATTTCATGAGCCCGGCTTGGATTATCGGACTCAGGATTTTCGTCAGACAGAGACATTTCAGCGATGACAAATTCGGCATGCTTAATTAACAACCGAGCACGTTCAACAGTATCTTCAATATTGGTTCTGTAGTTTGAAGAATCAATCCATATGCAAGGTATTCCAGAGGCTGTTTCAGCTGCTGCGATGCATGCATTTCTTG
>Ga0272440_1004382_pt1 | contig 10103 bp, 8 predicted proteins | sample SSMMMBAug17_FD_192440 | JGI IMG/M metagenome (GOLD analysis project Ga0272440, IMG submission 192440) | Marine sediment archaeal communities from Little Sippewissett salt marsh, Falmouth, MA, United States - SSM-MMB-Aug17 | ecosystem: Environmental > Aquatic > Marine > Wetlands > Sediment ... | reverse complement strand
AAGCCCTTTTGAATTAGCAGGCGGGGAAACTTATGGTTTGTCTTGGATTCAAACGATGAATGTGCATAATGCATTCTTATTTACATCAATGTTTTTGTAAAATACCAACACTTATAGACCTATGCGCCTAAACACTTAAAGTCCCATAGGGACGTTACAGGAATAGCCTGGAGTTTCAACTCCAGGCGGTCAGACTATTTTGAAATGACGAACCTAATTTTTGGGAATGCGCCCTTATATCAAACAATTCAATGATCATTCCGGATAATTCGGTTAAAAGCATACTCAATAAACAAGCAAAATTCTCTGTACCTGTAAACATTTTATAATCAGATGTCCATCATCGCATTTTGATAAGGAATGCTCTGAAAACAAGTTCCCCATTTTTCAAAAATGTTCATCGGGGTTTTTGTACTGTAGAGACGTAGCATGCTACGTCTCTACGTGCCGAACTCTTATACGTTCAAGATAAATGGGGAACTTATTTTTCGATGATTCCTAAGTAATGATTTAATATCAAAATATTTATCAGGATACTGAGCGCTATTATAAAAATTGTTACGCATCAAACAATCTAAGGAATTTTCTAACAGCGTCAGACTTCGCAAAATATTATTTAAAATTAGTTCATTAGCATTTTTTGTTTCATCAGCTTTGTTTATTATTTCAGACATTTTGTATCTCCTTATTTGTGATATTAAAAAAAATAAGATTCCATTTATATAGACACAAAAAAATCTGAATTCTTACACTTTATTTTATTTTAAAATTTTATTATTTTTTTCTAAAAAAAATTAAATTAATTATATTAAAATGTTATATAAAACCACCAACACTTATAGACCTATGCGTGTGGAGAGTTTATGGCAGACCAAAAATCAAGTACAGGCGTTTGGCAGTATCTCAATAACAAATGATATCGTGGATCGACTATTTCACCGAGCAAGCGTATTGAACATAAGAAAGGGGATCAGTTATCGTCTTCATGGGCCGGATTCGCCTAAGATGGAAGCAATTGAGAAAAATTAGTGATGTTATAATTCGGATATCAGAACCTCCAAATAAAAAACCCGCATGAGTGAAAATTCATGCGGGTTTTTTTATTTATTAATTAAATTGATTTGAGGTGAATTGTATTGGGTGCAGCAATATCAGGTTTATGATACCAGAAAAACAATGGACAGACGCATGCGAGGCGTTGTCTTGATCCCCAATCAGCCGGCAACTGATTTTGTTCAGGCGCAGGTGAACCTGACAACCCATTAAGGAAAACTCAAAAAAATAAGTTCCTTGCGTAATTATTCGGAGAGAAAAAAACTGTATAAACCGACTCTAGAATCCATGACTGTCAAGAATATTTTCCATTTCACCTGAAGTTTTTAGCATCTTGATCCCTTCATTAAAATCTTTGACAATTTGTTCCATTCCTTTAATTTGTTTTGAAAAGCAAATGTACAGTTGTTTTTCATCCAATGCAGGATTCATGAATTCTAAATCATCAATATAATGCGGATAATTGCGATGCATGATATAGCGAGCAACATATTTATCAATAAACGCTAAATCAATTCGACCTTTGAAAAGTTTTTTCAAATTGGTTTCATCGCTGCTAACAATATCCTTGTTTAAATAATCTGCTGCATCAAATTCTTTTGTATACGCATAACCTCGAACAATACCAAAACGATATTTTTTTAATGACCTTAACACTTTTTCAGGCGCTTTCACAGGATCGGCAACAAATGTAATATTTTGGTCCTTGCGTTTGTAAAATCCGATGCCGCCACTGCCAAAGGAATCTGAAAAAATAAACTTTTTCTTTCTTTCTTCATTATAATAGGCCGGAAAAATACCATGAACTTTCCCCTGTTCAGTCATTAGCATTCCGCGTGCCCAAGGGTAAAATTTAAACTCAACCTTATAACCCTTTTTTTCAAACGCTTTTTGAATAATTTCTGATGTAAAACCATTGTTTTTCAATTTTTTGCCTACATATGGTTCCCAATTCAATGTTGCCAAGTTAATTTTTTTGTCTCCTGCATAGGCAGAAATAGACAATAAAAGACTAATAATCATAATAAGAAATGCGTTACGTTTCATGATAACCTCCTTTGTCCATTCAATTTCATACGATCAGTTTCAGTTTTCACGATAATATCGACGGTCATATAATCCTCATATGAAATCATTTGTATTCAGTGAAAACGAAAATATCATCATTCAAGCTGAAATTGATCTGATGAAACAAATATTTAATTACTTAGGAATTCTGTGAAAATAAGTTTCCCTTTTAAAAAAATGTTCATCGGGGTTTTTGTTCTGTAGAGACGTAGCATGCTACGTCTCTACGTGCCAGACGATTATACGTTCAAGATAAGTGGGGAACTTATTTTTCGAGTATTCCTTAAATTTTTTTCATTCGTTTCTATTGATCTCATAAAAGCGAGACGAAGTCAAGAAAATTTAATAATATTATAACGTTATTTTTTCATTATTTAGTATACGCAGTCAACCGAACGTTTGAGGATAATATATAAAGAAGTTTCTCTATTGGATTGGAGCTGAAAACAGTAGCTCAAGACATCCAGGCAAAGCATGCAATATCACCCAAAAAGACAGATTGCTGTGAAATGTGCATTTAGTGCCAGGCTTTTTGGGCTTTAGCCTATAGGGGATGAATTATAAATCACAGGAATACAAACAGGAATCCAGACAGTGACACAAATGACGCACAATGCATTTAAAACCATACCGCAAATTATCATTGTTCGTAATCGTATGCCTTTGATTTCCCCATAAACAAATGCATTACAAGGTGTGGCAATGGGTGTCATGAACGCGCATGTGGATGCGACTGATACAGGAATCATCAACACCAGCGGCATGATCTCATTTATCGTTGCGGTCTGATATACGATGGGAAATAGAGCTGTAGATACAATTGTATTACTAAAAAATTCAGTTAAAATGATCGATATGCCAGTAATCCAAATAACCAAACCTGTTGATGATTGGGTGGTATGCATTGTTTTATAAATGAACGTTGAAGCCATTTGATCTAGATGAAACCATCGCACCAAAACCATAAGACATATAAAAAATATTATCAGCATACATCCACGAAATGGCACACCACGCATTAGCTGATCCAAAGATAGCAAACGTTTTTGAAACAAGCGAAAGGTAAAACAAAACACAAATATTAGACAAATGAATGATTGACAGGATTGATAACTCGCAATTTTTTGATAACCGATGGCGTGAAAAATCCAAAAAACAATAAACCAGATAAACAGTTTTAAAGACGCTTTTTGTTGAAAATTAAGTTGCTCCTGTTCTATAAATTTGAAATCAGGCATTTTTGAAAAGGACGGCAAAACCAAAAATCGGATCACGCAATAAGCACTGAAAAGAAAGCAGATTACCAGGGGAATGGACCACAAAAACCAGTTTAAAAAAGTAATCTCTATGGCACACTTTCCGCTCAACAAATCCAGTGCCCCGATTAAAATTAGATTGGCTGGACTGCCTACAAGTGAACCCATGCCGCCAATATTGGCACCATAAATGGCTGACAGTCCCAAAGCGGTTGACAGGCTTGAAATCTGTTTATCAGACAGATCACTGTCAGTGATTTGTTTTTGAATTTGTTTGAGAACAGGAAGCAATATTAATACTGTTACAGCATTGGGAATAAAAAAAGACAATAAGGTGCCTGCAATAAGAATGTACAATATTATTCGGGTCATATTTCCCTGACTTTTGATCATTGCTCTTTGTACAAAAATATCTGTCAGTTGGGAACTAACCAGCAGGCGATATAGCAGATAACTATTTGCAAAAATTAAAATAATTGGCAGGCGAAACCAGATATATTGAATAAGCGTATCGAATTTCATTAAAAATCAACTTGTGTGGGTTGCTGCGATGCGAAATGCTGCAAGGCATGCTCACTGTTGGAAAAAGGGACCAGGCTTTGAATGGTGTAAAAGGTTGGTCCAGGTAAATGGATTTCATGCTGACTATTGGCATCAAGGGCGGTCTGTGGTGTAAGCCATTTAGAATTTGTTATTTCCTGATTGTCAATTCTTACCTTTCCTGATGGTGCACGACATAAAAAAAACCAGGTTTTAAATCGTTTGGGGAATCCAGGCGGTGTTGTCCATCGTGACATTAAAACCAGTTCTTTTTCATGAATAATTAGGCCTGCCTCTTCATAGGTTTCTCGAACGGCTGCAACACGTGCAGCAGCAATGATATCATTTGGAGGATTGGCCTTTTCATAATCTGAGGGATCAATCCGCCCACCGGGAAAGACCCAATGCCCGCCATGAAAATCAAGACGAGAATTGCGCTTGAGCAATAGGATTTCAAGTCCTGAAGATATGTCTCGCATCAAAATTACTGTTGCTGCCGGGTGGGCTTTTACATTCATTCCAAACATTATACACATTGATTGATTGCGGTTTTTAATTCATCCAGATTGATGGGTTTACTGACAAAGGCATTCATACCGGCATCCATGCAGTCTTTCTCTTCTTCAGGAATTGTATGCGCTGTCATGGCAATGATTGGAATGTTGGGATTTTTTACTTCTGTTCGGGGATTTCGGATCAGTTTTGTTGCAGATATGCCATCAACATCAGGCATTTGAATATCCATAAATACCAGATCAAAGCTTTTTTTCTGAAGTTCTGTAATGGCAGCACGGCCATTATTCACAATATGAACATGATACTGATAATGATTTTCCAATATTCCTTTAATAATTACTTGATTCACTTTGTTATCTTCTGCGACCAGAACATTAAAAACATCCCTTTCGTCATTTTTCATTTTTCTGGATTCATTTCGTTGCTCTTTTCTGCTGCGAAATGCTTTGGAAAAACAATTGAGTAATGAATGATATGTAACAGGGCAGGGCAAGGTGATAAATTTGAATGGCGCTTGTTGAGAAATGATATCATCAATATTCATGTATTGTGGACTGATTGCCACAAATGTTGTATGGATCAAACTGGTATTTTGACAAATGGTATCCACAAATAGGCGAATCTCTTTATCATAAAGGGGAACAGACCAAAAACAAATGTCATATGGCGCTTTTTCCTGAACGCCATTTACTAATTTCATGTAAGCATCGAATAAGTCCTGTGATTCATCCCATCCCATGTGCCATAATTTTAAGTATTCTGTAATGACAGCCTTTCGATTGGGTAATTTATTTAAGATAAGAATTTTTTTGGTTTGAAATGATTCTGGAAAAGGTATTTGGGGCTGAACATCTTTTTGAATTTCAAATCGTGCGGTAAACCAGAATTCAGAGCCTTTACCCAATTCACTTTTCACACCAATTTCACCACCCATCATTTCTGACAATTGTTTAGAAATGGCCAACCCAAGCCCTGTACCACCAAATTTTCGCGTCACTGAAGCATCCACCTGAGAAAAATTTTGAAAAAGATCATCCATTTTGTCTTCAGGAATACCAATGCCAGTATCAGTCACTTTGAATATCAGCCAGATATCATCATTTGAAATCTGATGCACCCTGGCATCAAGACAGACTTCTCCTTTCTGTGTGAATTTGATCGCATTGCCCAGTAAATTCATCATTATTTGTCTCAATCGAACAGGATCACCATTAATGACCACTGGGACATCATGATGAACAATACCATTCAGTTCCAGCTGTTTTTCAAGGGCATTATAGGCCAAAACTTTCGTGACATCGCCCACAGTGGAACGTAAATCAAACGAAATGTTTTCCAATTGGAGTTTGCCGGCCTCAATTTTGGATAAATCCAGAATGTCATTGATTATATGGAGTAATGATTCGCCACTGTTTCGAATGGTAATGACATGACTGCGCTGGTCTTCAGACAAATCCGAGCTTAATAATAAATGTGTCATACCAATAATGCCATTCATGGGGGTGCGTATTTCATGACTCATATTTGCCAGAAATTGACTTTTAGCATCATTGGCATTCAGGGCCTCAATTGCCCAGGTGTTGGCTTCCTGAATGGCCTGCTCAAGTTGTTCATTGATTGCATCGGTTTTTATTTTTGCCTTTTCAAGTTCTCTTGCTTTAAGTCCGAGAGATTCCTGTTGGTATCGCAGCGTCAGATGTGTTTTGATTCGCGCCATGACTTCCTGATTATGCAATGGCTTTGTAATATAATCCACACCACCCGCCTCAAATCCTCTGAGCTTGTCTTTGGTATTATGAAGTGCTGTGAGAAAGATAACAGGAATATCTTTAAACTCCGGTTTACATTTAAGCAATTTACATGTTTCAACGCCATCCATACCTGGCATCATAATATCCATGATGATGATATCCGGCAATCGTCTTTCTGGACTTTCATACATGCTTTCAAGGCTTTCGATTGCTTTCTGACCACTTGTTGCGACTTGAATTCTAAAATGATATTTTTCCAAATAGCTTATCAATATATTCAGATTGTCAGGGCGGTCATCAACAATCAACAATGTCCTGTTTTCCCATAATTCATAATTCATTAAACATTTCCAGTCATATGGATCATCCTGTTTTTTATGCTCTCTTTACAAAAAACTCAGAAATGCGGCAACACAACTCATTGAAAAATTTTCTAATCAGGATGATCATAATAGTCATTTTTTTTTGATAATCAATTAAGTATTCCTATGTTCGAGAATGAAATACAATATATCATTAAAACATTATAAAAACAAAGAAAAATTGACCTTAAGTGTTATTGTCAAGAATATGTTTAATTTGTGCGGTATTCATATGAATAGCACTGGCTGTTTTTTCAATAGATTGATCATATTGATTCAACTTCTTTAAAACAAAGGCTTTTTCAAAGGCTTTTTGCGCTTCCGGATAGGTGTTGAAAGCAAACAGAGAATCCACTGATTCGGTATCAACAAAGAGATAAGGATTATATGGTGCGGGAATATCATGCGATTCAATGGTTTCCTTTTGAACAGTAATCACCAGGCGTCCCAAAAGATTTTTCATTTCACGCACATTTCCTGGCCATGAATATATTTTGAACAAGTCAAGAACTTCTTGTGATACGATTTTGGGAGTTGTTTTATTTTTTTGGGCAAGGTCTGAAACAAATGTCTTGACCAATATGGGGATATCATCCAGACGATTTCTAAGAGGCGGAACATCAACAGGAACAACATTAAGCCTGAAAAACAGGTCTTCTCTAAATCGTTCATTCTTAATTTCAGTTTCAAGATTTTTATTGGTGCTGGCAATAACGCGGACATCAACCACAATATCTCTGCCGCCACCAACGCGCTGAAATTTTTTTTCTTCAAGAATGCGCAGTAATTTCCCCTGATTTTTAATGCTCATCTCGCCTATTTCGTCAAAAAACAGGGTCCCCTGATTGGCCAGTTCAAATTTGCCAATTTTTTTGGCAGTCGCACCAGAAAAGGCGCCTTTTTCATGACCAAATAATTCGCTATCCATTAAGTCATCTTTAATCATGGCGCAATTAACATCAATCATCGGAAATTCAGCACGACGACTAAATTGATGAATGGTTCGGGCCACAAGTTCTTTGCCTGTGCCATTTTCACCAATGATCAATATGGGTTCATCTGTCGGTGCAGCGGCAAAAATATTTTGCTGAAGTTTCTGAATTGCGGGGCTTGTACCAGTGAGGGAATGTTTTTCAATGGTCTTTTTTCTCAAGTATTTATTTTCTTCCTCAAGCCGCCTGAAATGAAGTGCATTGTTAATGGTGACAGTCACTTTATCAATAGACAGGGGTTTTTCAATAAAATCATAAGCGCCCAGCTTGGTCGCCTGGACTGCGGTATCTATTGTACCATGCCCTGTAATGATAACAACTTGTATATGTTGATTATTCTTTTTGATCTCTTTTAATGTTTCTATGCCATCAATGCCTGGCATCCACACATCAAGAAGCACAAGATCAGGGGATTCCTGTTCAATTATTTTAAGGGCTTCGTAGCCATTGGATGCGCTGAGAACTGCAAAGCCTTCATCAGATAATATACCTTTTAACGATTGAACGATAGAGGGTTCATCGTCAACAATTAAAATGGATGGGAACATTTTACATACCTCTTTTATTTTATTATAGGAAAGATCTGAAAACAACTCACCCCATTTATATCAGTAAGTCAGATGATGCTCCGAGCATCCCTAAAAGATTATTTATTCACGAAAATTTTAATTGGAATATGAAAAGGATACCCAAATTTATGATGGTAAATCGCTATTGTTTTCACGTTGTTCAATAGGAATATATTTTCGTTGTTGTGGACCAATATAAAGTTGACAAGGCCGAAACAGTTTCCCCTCAATTTCATCGTGTCCTTCTTTCCATTGTGCGATCCATCCAGGCAATCGACCGATGGCAAACATGACTGTAAACATGCTGGTAGGAATGCCCAATGTTCTCAAAACAATGCCACTGTAAAAATCGACATTGGGATATAGGTTATGATCAATAAAATATGGATCGTTCAAAGCGACATCTTCCAATTTTTTGGCAATATCCAGAAGAGGATCATCTTGTTGCGTCACTTTCAACAATCGGTCACAGACAGATTTAATAATTTTTGCACGTGGATCATAAGTTTTGTAAACACGATGGCCAAAACCCATCAATCTGAATGGGTCGTTATTATCTTTTGCACGTTTAATAAAAGGAGTTACATCTCCGCCGTCCCGATGAATCACCTTAAGCATTTCAATTACAGCCTGATTGGCGCCACCATGTAAAGGTCCCCACAAGGCACAAATCCCAGCAGAAATAGCCGAATACAGATTGACTTCAGCACTTCCAACCAGACGAACAGTCGATGTTGAACAATTTTGTTCATGATCTGCATGTAAGATCCAAAAAACATTCAATGCCTTGACAAAATCCAAATTTTCAACATAAGGGCTGACAGGTGTGGTGAACATCATGTGCAAAAAATTGGAACAATAACTCAAATCCGGCCGCGGGTATTCAACGCGATGCCCGCGTGAAATTTTGTATGACATTGCGGCCATTGTCCGCACTTTAGACAAAAGACGTGTTACTGTAATATTTATTCGCTCTTCATATGATGTCCCCAAAAAAGGATAAAAACTGTTCAGGGCATTTACCATTGATGACAGAATACCCATGGGATGAGATCTTTCAGGAAAATTTTGATAAAATATTTGCATATCTTCGTGAACCAGGGAATGCTCTGTCAACAATGATGAAAAACTGGCCAACTCCTCTGCTGATGGCAACACGCCGTTGATTAATAAATAAGCTGTTTCTACAAATGTTGAGTGTTCTGCAAGTTGTTCTACCGGTATGCCACGATACCTGAGTATGCCTTTCTCGCCATCCATAAATGTAATTGCACTTTTGCAACTTCCTGTATTTGCAAAGCCAGGATCAACTGTAATATATCCCAATGAATTATTTAGGTTTGATATATCTATCGCCTTTTCATTTTCTGTACCTGTTATTACAGGCAGTTTCATTGATTGATCTCCAGCAATCAACGTTGCAGATGTCTCCATATTGTCCTCCTTGATTGTTAATATCTAGAATTTTACATTAAAATACAGAAAAGTCAAGATATGATTTGTTTTTTACCAGGGATTGATCAAGAGACTTGCAATTTTTAATAATTATGATAAATCAAAATTGAAATGGACGAAACCAAAAATTGCAGAATCAAATACCGTCCAAGCAACTTATTTTCATGGAGGTTTTTAAATGCCGCATAACTATAGCGCTCATTCTAAACAATTTCGGCAACGAGAATTCTGGTTGCCCCACGAATCACCAAAGTCCAGGTTTCATGGAACAACATTATTATCTTTATTATTGATTATTTGTATTCTTATAATCATTGTTTTGCTCAATAATAAAGATACAACAGAGTATGCCACGCGCGATCAGGTAAGCAAAATTGAAACACATTTGTTTCAGCTTGAAGAAAGATTGGTCTGGACTGATGAAAAAATTGATACCATTCAGGCTGTTGCTGAAGCTTCTGCCATGCAAGCTCTGGAAGAAAAAAATATCATAGAACGAAATTCCCCCACTGAAAATGAACCAGAGCCTGAAGAACCAGAG
>Ga0272440_1004381_pt1 | contig 10104 bp, 1 predicted proteins | sample SSMMMBAug17_FD_192440 | JGI IMG/M metagenome (GOLD analysis project Ga0272440, IMG submission 192440) | Marine sediment archaeal communities from Little Sippewissett salt marsh, Falmouth, MA, United States - SSM-MMB-Aug17 | ecosystem: Environmental > Aquatic > Marine > Wetlands > Sediment ... | reverse complement strand
ACGCGCCAATCATCGAAAATGTTTACACAGATCAGGTTAATGAAGAATCTTCTTCAGCAGCAATTTATGCAAACAACGTAACTGATGATGATGGTGTTGCACGCGTATGGGCATTGATCAAACCACCAGATTTCCAAATGGTTCAGACAGATAGCAGTGTCATCGATTTTCCTTCCATAGAGCTATTACCTGGCAATGGTAATAACTATACAGGCATATATGATGGATTTACGACCAGTGGGACCTATACCATTTCAATATATTCAAGAGACAGAAATGGAAATATATCAAAGCCCAAAATGTTGGAAGTGAATGTTGGTGAAAGCTTAAGCCAAAAATGCATTATTATCTCTGGTGGTATGCAGTCAAGCTCAGCCTGGCCTTCAATCAAAAATAACATTCAATTGGCTTATGATGCGCTTTCATTTCAAGGTTATTCTGATGAGACTATTCGAATTTTCATTCCTCCCGGACCGACAATAACTGGTATTGGGAACTCTATGTATGAACTATCATTGGATATGATTCGTGACCATATTGTTTCCTGGGCTGCCTATCAAACAAAGGATTTAATTGTATACCTGATTGACGAAGGATATCATGAAAATTTTATCATTAACGATACTGAAACATTATCTCCACACCTTTTGAATATCTGGCTTGATAAATTGCAAAATAATGTATTATTTCATGGGAAAGTAACAGTTATATACGATGGCAACTGTTCTGGTCGTTTTATTAATGAATTGAGACCATCTGAAGACAAAGAAAGAATATTGATTTCAAGTACGAAAGACATGCGACCTTCTTATTCTCTTTCAAATGGAAATATTTCATTTTCAAACTTTTTTTGGACACGTATTTTAAATGGTTCAAATGTCAGAGATGCTTTTGAACATGCCAAAAAATCCATGTTTTTTTCATGCTATAGCCAGATCCCTCAGTTGGATGATAATGGAAATGGCATTTCAAATGAAAGTGCTGATGGTTATCTAGCTCGTCAATATAAACCTGGCTCTGGTATTATGCTGGGTGATGATACCCCGCTCATTCATTCAATTATTGAAGATCAGACAATTGGCAGTAATAATGGCGTTATTTGGGTTAAGGATGTTACAACCACCGGTCATATTGAAGAAATTACTGCTGTTATTACACCTCCATGCCAGCATTATTGGGATATCCCTAAACAAGATTTTCCTGTTGTAACATTACATTGGAACGAGGCCAATCAACGTTTTGAAGGAAATTACGAAAATTTTGATGTTTATGGTGAGTACAAGATATCTGTTTATGCAAAAGACAATAATAATGTAATTTCTGTCCCTGCAGAAACTAGTTTAACTTGCGCAGCAACAGCTCCTGATGCATATGAATTTGATAACACTATGGAAGAAGCAAATGTCATTGCAATCAACAATCAAAATCCGCCTTCTATACCCGGATATGTTTGGTATCAATCCCATAATTTTCATGAACAAGGTGATGTGGACTGGGTTAAGTTTTATGGTTTTAAAGATGAAACATATAAAGTTAAAGTTAAAGCAATTGGCAAGAACTGTAAACCTAGAATTGAGGTACAAGACGAAACAAAGAGTATTACCGAAACAGTAATATTTTCAGGTGGTTATACAGAAACGTATTTTGAGATTACATGCAGACATGAGCCTTCATGTAATGATGGCATCTATTATATTAAAGTTTCACAGACGAATAACCAATATGGAGAAGACACCTCTTATGAGCTAGAGCTTACGCAGCCAACGGCTACCATGAATGGATTGATATATGGTACAGTTTCTCCACCTGCAATAGATACTTTTATTACAACAAGTTGTCAGGTAGAAAAAAGTGCAGCCCTTCTTTTTAAAAATGGATCTTATTCTTTGCCACATCTTGCTGGAACTTTTAAATTGCTCGCTTCAGCAGAAAACTATAAACCTTTTACAAAAACATTTTACTTAGATGATGGAGAAAATCTTGAAATTAATATACGTTTGATTCCTGATGCATTGCCACCAATTGCTGAATTCACCATTAATGAATACAACTGTGAAGATCCCATGACGATCCACTTTAATGATCAGTCACAAGGAGATATAACATTCTTTTATCTGAGTTTTGGAGATGAACATTTTGCGTATACCAACAGTCAGTTGTCACACACTTATAATAAAGAAGGATCGTATATTTCAGAAATGATTGTTAAAGGCCCTGGGGGGCAGTCATCCTATACAAAAACAATCGATATTTACCAACCGGTTCATGCAGATTTTTTACTTTCAGAAGTTAATGGAATTGCTCCCATGGAAGTGGCATTTACATCGACATCAACAGGTGCAGACATAACTGCCCTGGTATGGGATTTTGGTGATGGCTTGACTGTCAAAGGCATCAGTAATCCTATACATACATATACTTCCGCAGGTGAATATACTGTTACTTTGGCAGTTACAGGTCACAATTGTACAGATATTAAACGAATTAAAGTCACTGTATATTCTAAAACAATATGCGATTTTACTGCTTCACCAACAAAGGGTATCTCTATAGTGACTGTTTCAGTCATCAATAATTCTTCTGGAGATTTATTGTCATTTTTATGGGATTATGATGATGGATATACCTGCACTAATAAAAATCCAACAGATCATACCTACGCGAATCCAGGAGAATATACTATTTCATTGAACGTAAATGGTAAAGGTGGAATCTCTGTATGCCTCCAAACGATAAGAGTGTATCAGCAATCTGATTTTAAATTGATAGCGTCAACAAAAGAAGGAACTAATCCCCTGTCAGTTGAATTTTCGTATGAATCACTTGATAAGCCAACTTCAGTGGAATGGAATTTTGATGATGGGCATGTTTTACAAGAATCGCAAGATATTGAACATACTTTTATACATTCCAATAATTTTACATCGCATTTTAATGTCAAGCTTAGCCTTTTATTTTCATGGGGAAAATTAGATTTTGAGGAGCGTATCTCTGTATATCCAAAAACAAAATGTGCCTTCAATGTTACTCAAGAAAAAGACTCTTCGTTAATGTTAATTTTTACAGATCAATCAGAAGGTGTATTGACTGATTGGTTATGGGATTTTGGTGATGGATATACCAGTACAAAATCTGAAACATTACATGAATATGCTTTCCCCGGTGCTTACCATACAACACTTACTGTTAAAGGATATGGAGGGGAAAGTACATGCTATAAAACCATCGGTAGAGACATCCCTCCTTTTGCTAAATTTACAACAAATCCAATAAATGGCATTGCCCCATTGCAAGTAAATTTTACAGATATTTCTATAGGAGAGATAACAGAATGGTCATGGGATTTTGGTGATGGTTACACTGCTACCGAACAAAATTTTAAGTTATATACACATTTATACAAACATCCGGGTAATTATACATCAACCCTGTTCATAAGCGGTGAAGGTGGTGAAGACAGTTATCATATGATTATCACTGTTTATGATCCCCCGCCAATTGCTGATTTTGAGGCCACCCCTTTAATTGGTGAAGTTCCTTTGGACGTTTCGTTTACAAATAAGTCCTCAGGCAATCATATTGAACTTTTATGGGATTTTGGAGATGAAATAACAAATCAAACAGATTTCAATCCAACGCACGAATATACTGAACCGGGAAAATATACAGTTACTCTCAATGTCAGTGATCCAGGCGGCAAGGATACAACAAACCAATTAATTCATGTATATCCACGTACAGTTGCCAGTTTCTCTACTTCACTGACATATGGGTATGGTGTTGCCCCCCTGTCTGTACAGTTCATTGATACATCTCAAGGGTTTCTAAATGAATGGGTCTGGAATTTTGGTAATGGACAGGTAATTTCACAACAATATCCTGTAGATCAAACATATACAAGCCCTGGTGAATATACAGTGACATTGTTTGTACAAGGCGTTCAATATAATGATACCAGTATAAAACAAATTGTCGTTTGTGAAAAAATAATGCCTGATTTTATTCTTTCAGCTTCACAAGGTCTGGCACCGCTGTCTATAGCCTGTACTGATCATTCTGCAGGAAACATATCGTCATATCAGTGGTGTATTAATGATGAATTTATAAGTAATGGGAAGAGCACTGAACATATATTTGACAAAGCTGGCGTATATCAAACTAAACTGGTCGTTGAAGGTGATTGTGATCAAAGAGAAAAGACCAATAAAATAATCACTGTATATGATCCGCCTCATGCAGACTTTATGATTTCAAATACAAAAGGAACAATTCCTTTTGCAGTGCAATTAACAAATACGTCATCAGGATATTATACTTCATGCATATGGGATTTTGGTGATGGCATTACTGAAACTGAAATCAATAATCCCATTCATACATATACCTCTGTTGGTGAATATACTATTTCTTTATCCATTTCAGCATTTGAAAAAAAGGAAATCAAAAGTATTCATATAAATGTTTGTAATTCTATCATTCTTGATTTCAATATACAACAGATACAAGATAACACACAGACAATACAATTTACAAATATGTCTGAAGGCGATCAAATTTCATCCTGGTTGTGGAATTTTGGAGATAACACTGCTATTTCACATGAGAAAAATCCGACACATACATTTGCAGAACCAGGAGAATACACAGTTTCATTAACAGCTGATGGCACCTGTGAAAATGTCAGTATTGATAAAACAATCATTGTTTACCAAAAATCAATTGCAGCCTTTAATGTTTCATCAGCTGAGGGTCTTTCAGAAGTAACTGTTCAGCTATCAAATAGCTCCAAAGGTTATTCTTTGTCATGGTTTTGGGATTTTGATGATGGATATACAAGTACAGTTCAAACCCCACAAGCTCATACTTACACAACGCCTGGACAATACACAATTACTCTAACCACAATGGGCATTGCTGGTATCGATTCATCCAGCCAATGTATAAACGTTTATAAACAATCTGATTTTAAGATCATTGCTTCAAAAATAGAAGGAACCGATCCTTTTACTGTGGAATTTTCATATAAATCCATTGTCAAACCGGATTCTTTGGAATGGCAATTTGGTGATGGTATTATTGTAAAAGACCTTGAACAAACTGAACATGTATACAGGAATTATACAAATACAACTCAAAATTTGACTACAACGCTTACACTATGGTTTTCTTGGGGAAAAGTTGTGATGAATCAAACCATAATTGTTCACCCTGAAACAAAGTGTAATTTCAGTATTGTGAAAGAGTCAGAATCGCCATTGATTTTGAAATTTAAAAACAGATCTGAAGGTGAATTGATAGACTTATTTTGGAATTTCGGTGATGGATACACCAGCACTGAAACAAATCCAACTCATAAATATATAGAACCTGGAGAATACATAGCCACATTAGCTGTCAATGGAACTGGTGGAAATAGCACATGTCATAACACTATTGGTAAAGATATTCAGCCTTTTGCCAGGTATACTGCGAACACCTATTATGGTGTAGCACCATTACAAGTCATTTTTTCAGATATGTCCATAGGTGAGATAGCAGAGAGAGTCTGGAGTTTTGGTGATGGTTATACTGTTTCAGGTCAAGTTATCCAGACATACACACATACTTATATAAATCCGGGAGATTATACTGCTACTTTATTGGTCAGCAGTATCGGCGGTAAGGACACTTATAGCAATATGATAACTGTTCATTATCCGCCTCCCATCGTAAATTTCGAGCCGACACCGCTTTCTGGTGAAGCCCCACTGACTGTTACATTTCAAAATAATTCTGTTGGGAATCATATGGAATTTATCTGGGATTTTGGCGATGGCTCAACAAATCAAACACATTTTAATCCTGTTCATCAATATGTTGAGCCTGGAAATTATACTGTCATACTCAATATTTCAGATGATGGCGGAAGTGATATACAACAGAAATCAATACAAGTATATCCTCGAACAGTTGCCTATTTTACTGCTTTTCCTGTCATTGGCGTAGCCCCTTTGACCATACAATTTCATGATGAATCCAAAGGTCATCTAAGCCAATGGAATTGGGATTTTGGTGACGACCAACATTACTTTGAAAACAATCCTCCTGAACATGTTTATACAACGCCAGGTAATTATACCATAAAACTATTTGTAAAAGGACCAGATACAGCAGATTCTCACTCAATCGACATTACAGTTTGTGAAAAATTGATTCCCGACTTTATTGTTTCAACAACTGAAGGGCTTGCACCTCTATCCATAACCTGTACTGATCTTTCAATAGGTGAGATATCCTCGCATCATTGGGTTTTCGATGATCAATTGCATCAGTTTGATAATGATGCAAACCATATTTTTGACATCCCTGGACAACATTCAATAGAATTGACTGTTACTGGTGATTGCATGCAAATCAGCAAAACACAAAAAATAATCAATGTCTATGCGCCACCTCATGCAAATTTTAATATTTCAAGTGCAAATGGAACTGTCCCTTTTGCAGTACAACTGACAAATACGTCATCAGGATATTATACATCACGTTTATGGGATTTTGGAGATGGAAATACTGACAAAGAAACAAACAACCCTGTGCATATATATACATCAGCTGGGGAATATACAGTCACTTTAATAACTGGAGCCTTTGGAAAGCAGGATAGAAAAAATATGTCATTGAACGTTTGTAATCCAATTACCGCTGACTTCAACATATTACAACTAACTGATAATACGAGAACAATTAAATTTTCAAACATCACAAAAGGAAATGATAATTTATCCTGGCTATGGAATTTTGGAGATAATTCTTCTATATCAAATGAAAAAAATCCTATGCATACGTTTTCCACAGCAGGAGAATATACTATCACACTGACTGCAATTGGAATTTGTGAAAGTAAGCGTATAACGAAAACAATTTTTATCTACCCGAAAACAATAGCTAATTTTATTGCTTCACCTACTGAAGGCCTCACACAAGTGACAGTTTCAATATCAGATAACTCAACAGGCTACTCATTATCAAAGTTTTGGGATTTCGGTGATGGATATACGTGCACAGTGGATCAGCCTCCCAACCATACCTATTCAAATCCTGGAGAATATACGATCATTCTAACAGTCACAGGTAAAGGAGGTAATGATGTATGTCTTCAACAAATAAACGTATATAATAAAACTGATTTTAAAATTATTGCTTCAGAAACCAAAGGAACTGATCCTTTTGCTCTTGAATTTACATATCAATCAATTATTAAACCAAATAATCTGGAATGGAATTTTGGAGATGGGTTTGTTGTTGAAGGTCTTGAACAAATCAAACACACTTTTAGAAACATCAATAACGAGACTAAAATATTCGATACCAGTCTCAATTTATATTTTTCATGGGGTAAGGTTGAATTAGAAAAGCCGATCACAGTATATCCAGATGTAAAATGTGCTTTCAGTATTATAGAACAAACAGAATCATCATTAATATTAGAGTTTAAAGATCAATCAGAAGGCGAATTAACATCCTGGTTATGGAATTTTGGTGATGGATTTACCAGTACTGAAAAAAATCCTGATCATGAATTCAAAAGCCCGGGCGTATACCTTACAACACTAACTGTCAAAGGTACTGGTGGAGAACAAACATGCCAAAAAATTATTGGAAAAGATACGCCGCCCTTTGCAAAATTTAAAACAAATATTCGAAATGGTGTCGCCCCATTGCAAGTAAACTTTACTGATTTATCTATTGGAGAAATAACGAATTGGAAATGGAATTTTGGAGATAGTCATCAAATTGAAGGACAAGACCTCCAATCTTACACACATACGTTTAAGAATCCTGGTGAGTATACAGCGTCTTTAAATGTAAGCAGTGAAGGGGGGAGTGACAACTATAGTCTCATTATTTCGGTTTATTATCCACCACCAAAAGCACTTTTTGAAATATTACCATTAACTGGTGAAGTTCCATTGGCAGTATCATTCACGAATCAGTCATCTGGAAATATTGAAACTTTTTTATGGGATTTTGGTGATGGCTCCACAAGCCATATTGATTCTGATCCAATATACGAGTATTCAGAACCTGGAAATTATACAGTGGTATTAAAAACATCCGGGCCAGGTGGAACAGATACTTATGAACATTTAGTACAGGCATATCCAGAGACTGTCGCAAAATTTACTGCTTCTCCTCTAAATGGATTTCCACCTTTGAAAGTGGACTTTGCAGATCAATCCCAGGGTGTATTAAAAGAATGGAGTTGGGATTTTGGAGATGGCCAGCCACATACCCAACAGGATATGCCTGAACATACATTTTCAAATCCTGGAAAATATACAGTAACCTTAATGGTTCAAGGTGAAAACAAAAAAGACACCTTCTCTGAAATCATTACAGTCAAAGAACCAGAGGTAGATTTTATAAGCTCTGAAACTACTGGCACAGCACCATTATCAGTTGATTTCAAAAATAATTCAACTGATGGGTTTACGACATGTATTTGGGATTTTGGAGATGGCTATATCGATTATTCACTCAATCCGACTCATATTTACAAATCAGAAGGAAACTATACTGTTTCATTGAATATTTCAGGATATGACTGGGCATATACAAAAACAATGTCTGATTATATTATCGTTTCAAAGCCAAACAATCATATACCCAACAAGCCTTTTGCGCTTATGCCCAATAATAATGCTATTGTAAACTCTTTAACGCCAAGACTTAAGTTAAATGAATTTTCCGATGATGACAATGACAAACATCTAAAAACGCAATGGCAAATCAGTAATACGCAAAATTTCTCATCATTACTATACGATATCGCAACAACAACTCAACTCATTGAGATGAATGTCCCTGAATTATTGCTTGATTCGAACTCAACATATTTTTGGAGAGCAAGAGTTTATGATGATAAAAACGATTCCTCTAAATGGACTGACACCCTGACATTTAAAACTTCAGTCTCAACCAAAGATGATCTCAATAATAATGGAATTCTTGATGTCCAGGAGGTTAGTGGAACTATTGACATGGATAAAGATAATCAGCCAGACAATATTCAAAAAGATATTAAAACACTAAAAACAGCAGCTGGCAATGATAATATAGCACTAAAAATGATTACAAAAGAAGCAACCATGCAATCTATTAAAGCGATAGATCCTAAATTGGTGCCCGACAAAACGAATATGCCTGACTTACCATTGGGGCTCGTTAGTTTTAAGCTGAATGTTGAGAAAGGTGCAGTAGCTAATATTGAAGTATATCTTTCTGAAAAGCCTCAAACAGGTGCTAAATGGTATAAATATGACCCTAAAAATGGTTGGATGGATTATTCCAATCATGCTATCATTGAAGATAATATTGTTCATATTGAAATAAAGGATGGTGGATTTGGTGATGCCGATGGAGTAGAAAATGGTGTTATTATTGATCCTTCAGGCATAGCAGAATTTCAGGAATTACCGAAAGGTGAGGATAATCCCGGTAATTGTTTTATATCAACTGTTTTTTCATCTCATTGAGTATTTATGGGCAGACCTAATTAAAAAAAGATACAAATTTTTGGCGTTTAACAATATCATGTAAAGAATTGTTAGTTGCTAATTGTATCTATTTAATTGGCCAAGCCATAGTTACTGAATAATAACCATTTGCATTTTTTATTTAAAGTACCTTTTAAAATATCGTTTGTTTATCGATTTCTGTGCTTCAACCTGCTTCCAATCAATACAATTCGCATCCTGCATATATTTATTCATGATACAAAACGCATCCGCCGGCGTACAAGCCCTATCCGCATTAACATCGCATTGTACTTCCGAACAAGGTATATTACATGATGTATTCCCATTTGATTTGTCTCATCACAATACATGTACTTTTCAAATGCACACAAGGGGGGGCTTTGATGATGACGATACTGGAAGCCCAAACCAATATTAGAAATCAATGAAGGGGCGAACCTTATGTTCGCCCCTACATTGGTTTCGGATATCGGTTGGATTTCGATTACTACGATATATCAAAAAATTTATGACCGCTTACTTAAGCAAGATCAAACAGAAATTGATAAGTATTTTAAGAGACGCACATTTTTTTTGCGTCTCTTAA
>Ga0272440_1004380_pt1 | contig 10109 bp, 2 predicted proteins | sample SSMMMBAug17_FD_192440 | JGI IMG/M metagenome (GOLD analysis project Ga0272440, IMG submission 192440) | Marine sediment archaeal communities from Little Sippewissett salt marsh, Falmouth, MA, United States - SSM-MMB-Aug17 | ecosystem: Environmental > Aquatic > Marine > Wetlands > Sediment ... | reverse complement strand
TGGGGAAGCGGTAGATGTATTATCATTAATACCGAATGCGGACATTTCAAAAATGAAAGACATTCATGTTGATGGGATACCGCCATCAATCGAACTTGTCTATCCCAAATATCCATGTGTTGATGTTGAAGAAATCAATACAATCAAAATTAAATCAACTGACATTTCCAAGAATTTTTATGTTGAATTAACCATTTTTGATAAAACAAATGTTCAACTATTCCATGAAAAGAAACAAAGCTCTAATGAGACACTAGACTGGACTGTTAGCCCGAATATTGAATGGACACCCCAGGAGTATCAGCTTCTCATCAATACATATGATTCTGTTTACAACACATCGACTGAATCGTTTTATTTTTCATATGGAATAAGCGCATCAAACATTACCTGTACACTATCAAAAAAATCTATAACTATTGGTGAACTGCCAACAATAAGCGGCCAAATTTTACCGCTTTACTACTTAACCAGTGCAGGAGTTAGTATTGACCTGATTTCTCCTGATGGCTACACAGTATCAGTAAGCACCAGCGCCAATAAAAATGGCGAATTTTCATACCATCTGGATTGTGATGATATCAACCAGAAGGGGGTATGGAGCATTTACACAAGCTGGGAGGGAAATCCCTGCCTGCTTCCAGCGACCAGTGCCCCACAATACCTTACTGTCAATCGCGCAAAAGGCAATGTGACATTGGATTTAACCAGTGATGCAATCAAGGCAGGCTATACGAACATTTCCATTAGTGGTATTTTTACACCCAGCCCCAATTGCGGTGGTGATTTATCAGGAAAAAACATTCAATTGATTATATCAAGCGATAGCAAAGTGATAACAGAAACAATTCAAACCAATGATCCCTTTGGTCATTTTCAAATCAAAGATTATGAAAAATTTAAAGAAATCGGAGAATATTTCATTCAAGCCAGGTATCAGGAAGATGAAACTTACTATTCGAGTGTCAGTGATACCATGAAAATAAATGTCCTGGAATCTGCCGGCTATGCCATTATTGTTCAAGGAGAAATTTCCGGTGGCGAAGGAACCCGTTCCTATAGCAAAACCACAATGGTTGTGCGGAATCAACTTGAATCTCGGGGAATTCAAGATAATGAAGCCTTTAACGATATCATGTACTTTAACACTGATCCCAGCCATCCAAAAGTTGATGCCCGGCCCAGCAAAAATGCGGTCCAGGATGCAATCGTCAAATGGGCCAGCGAGCGTATAAAAGAGAGCCCGGGCGACTTGTACATTGTTATGGTGAATCATGGGCTTGAAGATCAATTCTTTATTGATCCTGACGTGATTACTTCACAGGACCTTAATCAATGGCTGGATGAATTACAGCAGGATCCCAAAATTTTGAAACAACACATTGTACTCATTTTAGGTTTCTGTCATTCCGGCTCTTTTATTGATGATATTTCCGGTTACAATCGCATTGTTATAGCCAGCGCTGCTGCGGATGAGTTCTCATTCAAAGGTCCGCTGGATTCTGACAAAATTCGTGATGGTGAATTCTTTGTGTCAGAATTTTTCAAAAAAGTTGCCCTGGGCCGAAATATCAGACAAAGCTTTCATGATGCTGTTGTGTTAACTGAAACATTTACACAATCCCCTAAAATGGGACGTATAAACGCTCCTCCATATTTTGATCGGTCGGTACAGCATCCCTTGCTGGATGATAATGGTGATGGCATCGGCAGTAACAATATTATGGAATCACAAACTGATGGCAGAATCAGCAAGGATATGATTATTGGCGTCAGCAATTTCAATCATAATGATCCTGGCGATGCGGCTCTGGCATCTGTCGCCCCCACCATGTTTATCGATGATATCAATCAATTGCCAGATCATTGTTTTTGGGCAAAACTAACAAAGGAAATTGACAATTATCATCTGAGAACCATCTGGATTGAAATAAAATCACCAGATTATGATATTAATGATTCAAAAACCGGCCAAAAAGAAATGATGCTTCCCAAAATTTTGGGCCAGTACAATATTCAAAACAAGCGATACGAATGGTATTGGGAAGAGGTCCTTAAAAAGGAAGATTTTTCTCTTCCTGGAGAATATCAGATATTTTACTTTTATAAACATAATATTACTGGAGATGTTCTGCCATTTATGGAAACAAAAGTATATCGAAATATTTTAGAGAATCAATGGCCATCCGCTTTTCAACTGCAATCTCCAGCAAATGATATCACCTTGACAACCAGGGGAGTCATTACATATTGTGAAAAAGAAATAGCGGCTGAATGTTACACCCACTTTTCATGGTCAAAATCCTTTGATCCTGAGAATGAAGAACTCTCCTACAGTATTTTATTATCACTGAATGATCATACATTTTCAAAAGAGTTAAAAGTGATTGATGCTGGCACTAGTATGGCTTTTCCTATTGCGCTTCCAGAAAAATGGGATCTTCAGACTGTTTATTGGAAGGTCCGTGTTATCGATCCCAATGGTGGAAGGTATGAGACTGAAATGCGCAAAATGAACCTGGACAATTTTGGCAATCTACCAGTTGGTCGAATCAAAGGTTATGTGTGTGATAGTAAAACAGGCAAAGTTCTCGAAAATGCAAGCTTGATTGTTGATAATCACGATGTTGAAGTGAAGGAAGGTTACTATCTGGTCGGCAGAGAACCTTTGTCATATCCCATTTCAGCACGTTGCCCTGGATATATGCCTTACGAAAGCAGCATCCAATTCGTTGTGGATAAAACAATTTGGCTGCCAATACCATTGCAAGCTGAATTTTTAATGGGAGATATTGATGGCAATGGCCAGATGAATCTAAAAGATGTCATACTGGCTTTAAAAGTTATCAGTAAAACGGATGTGTTTTACCATATCAACTTGAACTCAGATATTAATGAAGATGGTCAGATTGGGGAGGTTGAAGTCATTTATATTTTGACAAATCTATCAAAATTGAATCCATAAGGAATTTAATATGTGGGCGCATGTCACAATAAAAACAATCCTTTTTTTGCTTTTATTATGTCATCCGGCTCTGGCAGAACATCCAAAAGGCATTACGGCCAGTGGACTGGGAACCAATGTTTTACCTGATGATGCATTGAACCCAACAAGATACGTCATTTTCGGTGGTACAAGGTCTGGAAATAATTTATTTCATTCCTTTGAAGCATTCAATCTCGACAGTAATCAGAAATGTATTTTCAACGATGAGGGGATTCAAAATACAATCAGCAGGGTCACAGGAACAAAATATTCGTGGATTAATGGCACTATAACATCTCAGGCTAACAATTTCTATTTTCTTAATCCCAATGGTATTATTTTTGGTGAAAAAGCACAACTCGATGTCAATGGTTCATTTTATGCCAGCACCGCACATTATATTCGATCTGAAAATAATATTACATTTGATATGAATACAGATGAAGCCTCATTGTGGACATCCGATCCTTATTCTTTTGGATTTATCCAAAAAGGTAATTCGATAAAAATTAACAAATCTGATCAATTGAAGCCTTCTATCAGAGTTGCAAATGATAATACGTTGGCTTTTATTGGTGGCGATTTTGAAATGAATGGCAACAGGATTGGTCCAAAAGAAAAAAATGTTAACATTACGATAACCATATCAAGCATTCAATCACCAGGAGAAATTTTGATAAATGGGCAATATGCAGAAAACAATGTTGGTTTAAAAAAAGGCAATGTATCCATCATTGATTCAGACATTGATGTCAGTGGACAGAATTCAGGTTGTATTTATATTCGTTCCGGTGAATTCTTTATCCAGAACAGTCATCTGAAAGCAAGTACCAAAGATGTAAATGATGGCATCATCCACATAAATTCTGACACTGTTAAAATGGCATCAACAGAAATTTTTTCAGAAATATATCGCATTTTTTCTATGGATGACAGCTCTCAACCAATCACTGGGCCCAGTATTCATATTGTTTCCAATGGAGAAATTGAAATCAAAGACTGCCGGATTATAACCTCTACAAGTTCATTTTTTGATAATGTCCCATACCTTCACGCAGGTGAAGTTATTATCAATGGACAATCAATTGACTTAATAGAAACTCAGATAGAAAGTGTTAGTGAAATGGCTGGAAATGCTGGAGAAATTCAGTTAAAAGCCACAAAAAATATTCAATTCATTCATAGCAGCATTGTCACAGATACCAATGCGGCTGATGCGGGGAATGTGCATTTAAATGCGGAAAGTATACTCTTTTTAAATGGTTCCGGTATTAATTCCACTACAAAAGGTTATGGGAAAGGCGGAGAGATTTTTTTGCATGCCGAAAAAATAATTCAACTCAGTGGTTTAAGTTCATCCGGAATTGAAAGTTCATTGGAGTCCTATACAATTGAACAAAATGGCCATGCTGGAAATATTTATATAGAAACAAAAGATTTAATGCTATCTGATGGCGGAAAGCTTGTTGTTAGCACGATGGGCATGGGGCAGGGTGGAACTATTGATATTGTTGCATCACGAAAAATTAGCATCTTCGGAGAAAATCAATATAGTAACAGTAAATATTCAATATCTAGCGGCATTTTTTCAAGATCAACATATCCTGAACCTGATGCTGGAGATGCCGGACAAGTCTTTTTGGAAACAAATCAACTCAGTCTTTTTTCAAAAGGAAAAATATCAACAACGTCTCTGGGTCCTGGTGATGCCGGTAATATGATCATAAATGCAAACAGCCTATCTCTCAATAACCATGCATTGATCTCATCAGAAAGCCTTGCCCGGGATAAAGGTGGTGCTGCGGGTAGAATAAACATTTCTGCCAATGATTCAATTGTCATCCAGAATAATAGCGCTTTGACGACTGAAGCAATCAACACCATCAAAACAGACAAATCCTCGGACAATGGTAGAATTGAAATTACCACAAAAAAACGATTACAATTGACAAATGGAGACATTACAACCAGCGTTCATGGTGGGTCTGGTCATGGTGGCGATATCGAAATTTCTGCCAAAGGTGTCCTCATGAATCGCGGTAAAATTATTGCCAATGCTTATGAGGGAGATGGTGGAAATATACATATTATCTCTGAAGTATTTATTCAGTCTGTAGATAGTCTTGTAGATGCATCTTCAGAAAAAGGCATTGATGGCATTATTGAAATTGAATCACCAGATACCGATCCAGAAAGTGGCCTGGTTGCATTGACATCAGAATTTTTGGATGTTTCCCAATGGCTAAACAATTCATGTGAAAAGCGATCCCTGGAGAATATCAGCCGGCTTATTGTTCGTGGCAAAGATGCTCTTCCGACAAAACCGGAAGACCTACATTCAAGCCCTGTAATTAGTTTCAAGGACTTACAAATCAAACAACATGATCTCGGACCTGTGATTAAAAAGGCTGAGATTTATTACCAAAATGGCGATTTTGAATCCGCTGCAAAAGTCTGGTTTAATGCTGAAAAACATTTGGATGAAAAATATTTTTTAATATCAGTAGCTTACCTGGCCCAGGCCTTGCGATCGGTTGGTTTTCATTACAAAGCATTGAAGTTGTTTAAAAAAGCTCTTCCGGTTGCAGAAAAAAGCACCTCATCATCTGATCGTATTATATTTTTTAATACATATGGAGACTTGATGCTTTCTCTTAACGAGATTCCTGATGCAATTAAGTTTTTGAAAATTGCTCTGAAACAAGCAAAAATCGATAAGAATCCGACAATGATGGCATCGGTAATGAACAATATTGCCAATGTGGTGATTGTTGATAACGATATCCAAACAGGAATTCAAATATATGATAACGCACTTGCCTTACTGTCAAAGTCTGACAACTTGACATTAAAATCCAAGATTTATTTGAACCTGGCTTTTGTGATATCTTTGGCAGGAACATATGAAGATGCAACTGCTGCTTTTAATGATGCATTGACGGCTATTCAACAATTACCCAATAATCATGATAAAGCCTTTAATTGTATCAGTTTGAGTCAAACAGGTCTTTTGATTGATCGTTTTTTTTCTGAAAAAAATTCACAAATTAACCTATCCTATCGACTACTTAAAACAGCACAGAGGATTGGTGAAACCATAAACAATAATAAAATAATTTCTTTGGCCAGTGGATATGTCGCAAAAATTCTTGAAGAATCTGGTTTATATGAACAAGCGCTTCAAAAAACAAGATATGCTATTTTTACTGCTGAACAAAATAAATATGATGAAATTCTGTACAAATGGCATTGGCAGGCAGGAAAACTTTTCAATATAATGGATAAAAAAAAACAGGCCATTGATTCATATAGAAGAGCCATTTTAATACTTTCAGATATTCGTGAGGAATTATTCAGTGGCACAAGATTAAAAGTCGATATTTTTGACATAGAAATCAAACCTGTATATTTAGAACTTTCTAAAATATATCTGGATCAGGCAGATATAGAAAGCTGTTCCAAAGAAAAAGAAAAAAATATTTTATTGGCCAGAAATGTCATGGAAGATTTAAAAAGTGCAGAGCTTTCTGATTACTTTGAAGATGAATGTGTTTTCACAAAGCGGAAATCCAGCACCAATTCATTGAATAGAACACCTGAAGGTGTCGCCTTGCTTTATCCAATTGCCTTGCCAGAACGTTTGACAATTATCATTATCCTGCCAAATACAATCACGCATTATAATATTAACATTCGCTATGAGGAACTGAACAAACTGGTTCGAAACTATCGGAAATATATACAGAAACGAAGTAGCAATGAGTTTCTTGAAATTTCTCAAAAACTACATCACTTGCTCATTCATTCTGTGGAAAAAGATCTGATAGCTGCTAACATACATACCTTGCTTGTGGCACCTGATGGTGTGCTTCGGCTAATTCCTTTTGCTTCATTACATGATGAAAAACAATTCTTAATTGAAAAATATGCCATTGTCACCATTCCGGCCATCAGTCTTATAGATACAGACCCGCCTCACAAACAAAAAACAAAAATTTTAGTTGCGGGTTTATCAAGTTCTGTGCAGGATTTTTCATCCTTGCCAGCTGTCAGGGATGAACTCAAAGAGGTCAAAAGAATCATGAATGGACAAACACTGTTTTTAAATGAAGCGTTTACAGTATCCAATATTCAAAATGAATTTAGAAACAACAATTATGACATTGTCCATTTTGCAACTCATGGTGTCTTTGGTGGCACAGGAAAGAATTCATTCTTGTTAACCTATGATAGCCAGCTGGACATGAACATACTTGAGGATATAATTTCTATAAATAAATACCGCAATCATCAGGTGGATATGCTTACCTTGAGTGCCTGCCAAACAGCACTGGGAAATGAACGTGCGGCATTGGGCCTTGCGGGTGTAGCAGTTAAAGCAGGTGTGCGAAGTGCAGTGGCTACGCTTTGGTATGTGGATGATCAAGCAACTTCACTGGCAGTTCGAGAACTGTACCGGCAATTAAAAAAAAATATGACAACAGCTAAAGCGTTGCAAAATGCCCAGAAAATGTTGATTTCAAAGCGAAAATATTGGCATCCGATTTATTGGGCACCTTTTCTGTTGATTGGTAATTGGCATTAGTTGAAATTTAAAGAACAACCAAATATTACACACAAAGGGTCATTTTCATATGTCAGAATTAATCATAAAAAAACTGACAACTATTTGTCCAAAAAATCGAATTATTCACACATGCACTAAAAAAATTGGACATCCTTCATATTTGCTGAAAAGTAGTTAACACTTTTTCTCGTTTCCAGGCTCTGCTGGCTCTGCCTGGGAGGGAAAAAAGCGTTAATTGATAAATGAAGGACGCCGATTTAAACTTATTGATTTTTGACAAAATGTATGTATTTATGAATAATTGTTTGACAAAATGCATGCTTTCTGGCTCATTCATGTAGATTGTAAAAAAGGGGAACTTACTTTTTGAGAATTCCTAAATGAAAGAACCAGAGCATTTTAGCCTATAACAAAAAAAACAACGAATAAGTAGACACAATATGAAATTTACTCTAAAAAACAATCTATTTATCTTGATGATATTCATATTTGTTAGTACATGGATATTTATAAACAACAAGCATGAGCCATCAAATATTGATTTACTTCAGGATGAATTTTTTAGTCATGAACACAAAGACACCATAAAAGATAAAGAACCTCAATTAGAAATTGAACATGAGTCTGATATGAGCAAAATGAATTTATCAGAAATAGAAGGTGTTGATCCTGTTGATAAATCAACAAAACAGAGCAAATTGAATCCGCATCAATTTGATAAAAAATTATCAAAACCAATGAAAACCAAAGGGAGAGAATTCTCTCAGCGACACAAAAACACGATGATTGACCCAAATGTTTTAAGTGGCGACAGATTTATGGCAGATGGAAACTATGAGCGTGCAATAAAAGAATATAATAAAGCGATAGAAGAAAATCCGGATGATTATCGCTTATTTTATAAAAGAGCTGATTCATATGCCAAGTCTGGACAATTTGAAAACGCAATAGATGACTATAACAAAGTTCTCAGTTTAAATCCAAATTCTAATCAACAGGTCTATTTGCAAAGAGGAAATGCCCATAAAGCTTTTGGAAATTATGAACAGGCTATTAATGATTATAATACTTTTATTTCAACAGCACCCGAACATGTTACTGAAAATCAGGCATACGCAGATGCCTATTATAATCGAGGTCAAATATATAATGAATTAAAACAGTATCATAGGGCAATTGAAGATTTAGATCGGACCATTGAAATTGATCCGAATTATGTAGAAGCATATGTGAGTCGGTCAGCAGCTTATGGAAGTGTTGGTTTGTATGATAAGGCAATTGAAGACAGCTCATATGCCATTTTACTATCTCCAAATACAAATTCATCTGCTTATTTGAATAGAGGTGCTGCGTATGAAGAACTTGGCCAATATGAAGCAGCAATTGAAGACTATAATCAAGCAATTGTTATTTCTCCTGATTCTGCTGAAGGCTATTACAATCGAGGGAATGCTTTCAAACAAATGGGAGATTTTGATCAAGCAATTGCAGACTATAATGAAGCAATCAATCAGAATCCAAACCTTGCTCTGGCCTATTTTCATAGAGGAAATGCATATGAAATGTCTGGTCAGTTTGACCAGGCACTTGAGGATACCAATAAAGCCATTGAATTAAATCCGGATCTTTCTGAAGCTTATAGTAAACGTGGAAGTTTGTATAGCAGTACTGATCAATACGACAAGGCAATTCAAAGCTATACAAGATCTCTTGAATTAAATCCCAATGACTCAGAAGCATATTATAACAGGGCAAATGCATATAGCAAATCAGAACAATATGATAAAGCGATAAATGACTATAATCAATCAATTCTTATTGATTCAAGCAATAATCAAGCATACTTTAATAGAGGAGATGCTTATAGAAAATCCGAACAATATGAAGCGGCCATAGAAGATTTTAGTCAGGTAATTGAAGGAAACCCTGATGATACCGCTTCTTATTATAGAAGAGCGCAGTCATATTACGAGTTAAATGATTATAATCAAGCCATTGAGGATTTAAACACTGCAATAGAACTCAATCCCAATTTACCTGGCGCATATTCCAGTCGTGGCGCTAGTTATAGCGGTCTTGGAGACTATGAAAGCGCGATAGCAGATTGTTCAAAAGCAATTGAATTGAAGGATGATGATGCAAACGCTTATAATAATAGAGGGGCATCGTATCTATTTGTAGACGAGTATGAAAATGCAATTGAAGACCTTGAAAAATCTTTAACGATAAATCCAGACTATCCAGAGGCATATCATAATTTGGGAATGGCATATTTTAAAACTCAGGAAAAGAATAAAGCCTGTTATAATTTAAAAAAATCATGTGAATTGGGTCATTGTAATGGAATAAAACAATTAAAGAATTTTTGTAACTAACTAAGGAATATTCAAAAGATAACTTCCCCATTTCGAAATCCTGATCTTGAATGACATCCAAAATCTGGCATCCTTCATATTTGCTGAAAAGTAGTTAACACTTTTTCTCGTTCCCAGGCTCTGCCTGGGAATGCATACTTGGCGGCTCTGCCGCCTAAGCATTGGTATAGGCGGCAGAGCC
>Ga0272440_1004379_pt1 | contig 10109 bp, 6 predicted proteins | sample SSMMMBAug17_FD_192440 | JGI IMG/M metagenome (GOLD analysis project Ga0272440, IMG submission 192440) | Marine sediment archaeal communities from Little Sippewissett salt marsh, Falmouth, MA, United States - SSM-MMB-Aug17 | ecosystem: Environmental > Aquatic > Marine > Wetlands > Sediment ... | reverse complement strand
TCGAAAAAAATCCAGGAAAAAGATTACCGGAAATAGAAAAACACTTGAATCTACCCGCCAAAACCCTTGAACGATGGATCAAAATAGCCAGAACAAATGGTAAAATCAAGTTTGTGGGAAGCAAGAAAACTGGTGGGTATTTTCGGCTCAACCAAAGGTAAAATAAATGCGCATCGAAAAGAAAGTAGAAAAAGTAAAGCGAAAGAATATGAGAATCCACATCCATTTTCCCATGTATCGCTATTTGATGATCCTTACCATTGCCTCAACAATGGGTCTTCAGGCTTGGCGAACATTGTTTGACAATTTTGCGGTTCATGTATGTCATCTGGAAGGTGTTCACATCGGAATTCTTCAGTCGGTTCGAGAAATACCCGGATTTCTGGCACTGCTGGCAATCTATTTATTATTGATCATAAAGGAACATCGACTCTCTGCACTATCTGTCATCCTTCTGGGATTTGGGGTTTGTGCAACAGGCTTTTTTCCTTCATGGATGGGGCTCATCTTTACCACATTGCTCATGAGTTTTGGTTTTCATTATTTTGAAACAACCAATCAGTCGCTGACCTTACAATATTTTGATAATCAAACGTCACCCTGGGTCCTTGGTAAACTCAGAAGTTTTGCAGCAGCGTCAAATATTGCCGCAGGTATTGTCTTATTTCTCGTCGCACCATATCTTGAATATTATGAAATGTATGCCGGCATTGGCACATTGGTTATTCTTGCAGGCATATGGGCATTTTTCCAGGATCCGGCTGATAAAGACCTGGTCCCACAACATAAACGAATGATTTTCCGAAAACGTTATTTTCTATTTTATTTTCTGACATTGATGGCCGGTGCTCGACGTCAAATATTTGTGGCCTTTGCTGTTTTTTTGATGGTTAGAAACTTTGAATACAGTGTTCAATTAATTTCCATATTGTTTGTCACAAACAATATTATTAATTATTTTATCAGTCCTTTAATTGGCAAGGCCATTATTCATTTTGGAGAGAGAAAAGTCTTATCATTGGAATATTTCAGTTTACTGTTTATATTTGTCGCTTATGCAACTGTAAAAAGCCCTTGGATTATCGCAATTTTGTATATACTGGACCATGTATTTTTCAATTTTGCTATCGCTATTCGGACTTACTATCAAAAAATTGCCGATCCCAAGGACATTGCGCCTGGAATGGCAGTGGGATTTACAATTAACCATATTGCCGCAGTCATTATTCCGACTATCGGCGGAATGCTTTGGATGATAGACTATCGTATACCTTTTATATGTGGTTCAACGATGAGTTTAATCTCTCTTTGTGCGGTTCAATGGATTCGCACACCGGATTAATCAAAAGGAGAATGATAATCAACATGATCAAATTGAAACCACCCATTCTTCATATCTATCTTTTAAAAGAAATTATACCGCCATTTTTTGTCAATCTGATGGTATTTTGCTGCATCTTTTTAATATCACGCATGCTGGAAGTAACCAAACTGATTGTCAATTATCAGATGAATATTTTTTCGGTTTTAAAAATAGTTATTCATTCCATTCCCGCATTTCTAATTTTTGTATTACCCATGTCAGTCATGATGGGTGTTTTATTGGCACTTCTTCGTCTTTCAAGTGACAACGAAATTATGGCCATTAAATCTGGTGGGATACATATTTATTGTTTATTGCCGCCCATACTTTTCTTTTCGATTATTGGCTGTCTGTTGACCCTGTTCATGTCAATTTATGGCGAACCGGCTTCTCGACTGGCCACAAAGCAATTGTTGATTCAGGTGGTTCGTTCCAATTTGAACGTGGGATTGAAAGAACGTACATTCAACGATCGATTCAAAGGGGTCATGCTGTATGTCAACAAAATTGACCCGCAAACTGGCATACTCAAACATTTATTTGTTCAGGATCATCAGGATGAACGAAGGGTTCGTGCCATTTTTGCCGACAGGGGTAAAATCATATCAGATACCAAAACAGGTCGGTTTCAACTTCAATTGAACGATGGTACAATTAACCAGGTGGATCAGGATCAGGCGTCAGTTTATAGTGTTCACTTTGATCAATATTTTTTCAGCCTGGATATCGACCAGCTGGTAAAAAATGCGCAGAAAGATACGCAAAAGTCATTCAAGGAAATGACCCTATCTGAATTAAAAAAAAGCTTACAACATAAGGATTCAGAATATGTACTTCGGTTGATCACCTATCATAAAAAATTTGCCATACCCTTTGCCTGCGTTGTTTTATCGTTACTGGCCATGCCATTGGGAATTGCAACGCAAACACAAAAACGATCATTTGGTGTGATATTGGGTTTGATCTTTTTTCTGGTGTATTATGTTCTGCTGAGTGTTTCCCTGGGAATGGCAGAAACCAGCGGTTTGCCACCCGTTATATGTATCTGGTTGCCGAATGTGTTAATTATGGGACTGGCAATTTATCTTCTGATTCGTGCAACAAAGGAATAGATATTATCAATGAATCAAACAAATCTCATGTTTCTGGGCACTGGCTCTGATGTTGGAAAAAGCATCGTTGCCACTGCTTTTTGTCGAATCTTCAAGAATCGCGGATACAGCGTTGCGCCATTTAAGGCGCAAAACATGTCCAACAATTCATATGTAACAATTGAGGGCGGTGAAATTGGACGTGCGCAGGCCACACAAGCTGAGGCCGCTGGATTAATGCCATCAGTTCATATGAATCCTGTGTTACTGAAGCCCACTGGCCAAATGGGATCTCAGGTAATTGTTTGTGGGCAGGTTTTTAAAAACATGTCTGCAATGGAATATTATGCCTGTAAAAATGATATTAAGGAACAGGTGATGAAAAGCTATCAGGTCTTGTCTGATCAATATGAATGCATTGTTCTTGAAGGTGCAGGATCTTGTTGTGAAGTTAATTTACGTGTGCATGATATTGTCAATTTTGAAATGGCGCTGGCAGTTAAGGCGCCTGTTATTATTGTTGCTGATATTGATCGGGGCGGTGTTTTTGCGCAAATTATTGGTACCATGTCTTTAATTTCAAAGCAGGAGCAGGATCTGGTAGCCGGATTTATTATTAACAAATTTAGAGGGAACCCCGATCTTTTTCAAAATGGGATTGAATGTATCGAACAAAAAACACAAAAGCCAGTTTTAGGACTTGTCCCCTGGTACGAAGATATTCATATTGATATGGAGGATAGCATGTCGCTGGATCTGTCAAAGCCACAAAAAAAATCTGCTGCCATACAGATTGCAGTGATTCGCCTGGCCCATATCTCCAATTTTACTGATCTTCAAGCCCTTGAAATTGAGCCAGAAATATCGATTCATTGGCTGATTTCACCGGAAAATCTCTTTGACTATGATGCCATTATTATTCCAGGGAGCAAAAATGTGATTGATGATTTAAAAAAAATAAGAAATCTGGGATGGGTTGAAGCGCTTAACGAATATCATAAAAAAGCACGTGGATTCATTGTGGGCCTTTGTGGGGGATATCAAATGCTTGGCAGGGAGATTTATGATACCAGTGGGGTTGAGGGCCCCCCTGAAAAGGCTTTTGGCCTAAATCTTCTGGATATCCATACCCAAATGGATACCATTAAGGCTGTAAAGCGATCAAAAGGGATAGACTGTTTATTTCAAACATCCGTTCAGGGATATGAAATTCATATGGGCAAAACATTTGCCGGCAAAAATGTCGCCCCATTTATTGATTCAGGACATCATACAGATGGTGCCATATCCAGTTCTGGAATTGTTTTTGGATGTTACCTGCATGGCCTGTTTGATTCTGGTACGTTCAGGTCTCAATTTATAAAGCATCTGGCCAAAATGAATCATATTCAAATTGATCCCTCAAGAGAACATCAGGATTATTGGCACATGAAAGAAAATGCGTATGAACGTCTCGCAAATCATTTTAGTCAGTATACAAAAATGAATGAAATCCTTTCAATTGCTCTGGCATCATAATTATCAATTGATTCCGGTTACGATTTGTAACAAATAAATCACTTCAGCCAGACCCAATTTACCATCATTATTAATATCCTCAAACCCCACTGATTCTTGATTGAAACGACCATTTTTTATAGACCATCCTTTAAAATTGTCGATCAAACTCTGCAATGAGACCATCCCATTGTCAGATTTCAATACAGTAAAAGAGAGTGTGAGTAACAAACCATTTTCATTTTTTTCAATTTTCTTTCCTGAACTATACCCCCCAAATATGATGATACCATCACTTTTTTTGTTGTCATCAAAATAATCAAGTCTGTTTTGAAATTCCTGGGCCAATTCATAGGATTGATATGATAATATATCCGAATTATAAGCAATTTCAAATCCGAATGCCTTGACCTCATTCGGTGCATCATTCATTGTAAGTGTAAATTCAATTGTACTTCCTACTTCTGCATTCTGAATATCATTTAGCACCAAATTTTCTGCAAAAACCTGGTGTCCGATAAAAATAAAAAAAATGAATACCATAAAGTAAAATGTTCTGATTTTCATGATAATCTCCTTATATGCTACAGATCGTTCCCACGCTCTGCGCTTATCGATATACACATCTCGATAAGCGCAGAGCGTGGGAACGAGTCTGGAATTTGTTTGTATAAAATGTGAACATCAAGTAAAAACAGTCGTAAGTATCAATAACCTACGACTGTTATCTTTATTAATCAATCAATTCGAAATCTTGAGGGTCTTCAAAATCTTCTTCTTCGTTGGGGTCATCGTCATCTGGAATCGCATCATCAATGATTGTTACTTCAAATCGTGTACTTGCGACACTTTGACCATTGGCCGCAATAACAGAAAGTGTAATAATTGCGAATCCATGTCTGTCAGCTTCCGGTGCAATATATATTACCCATACATCTTCAATTTGCGCAATGTTTATGTCTTTAATCAGTTCTTCATTGGATGAACTCGCTATTAACCGCATATCCGCATTTTCAGATACCATTATTTTAATGGGATCAAGAGGCTCATTGATTATTCCAATTTGCTCTGGGATTTCAGGAAGTATTGTGTTTTCTTCTCCAACCAAAATAATGGTTTCAGTTGTATATACATTACCTTTGAGATCTGTAATCTGACAACTTGCAATAAACTCACCTTCTTCTTTATAAACATGCCTTACAAATGGGCCTTTGGCATCAATTGTACCATCAGATTCAAAATCCCATTGAATGCGGCATTCGTGAGTAATGAAATTTTTTAATTCATGATTTGTCAGCTTAAATTCAACTTTTAGTGGTGCAGGGCCTTTATCTGGTGATGCAATGATTTTCATTTCAACTGGATCAGTTGTATCAGATTTCACGACAATTTTTGTCTCTGCGGTCAATTCATTTCCATTTTCATCAATAACCAAAGCACTAACCACATATTCTCCGGCATTCTCAAATGTGTGGAAAAGTTCTATACCTTCAGCATCAAATTGGCCATCATCGTTGAGATCCCATTGAATTTTTGCATTTTCAAGAAAGTCTTTTGCAAAGTAAGCAAAAACATACATTTTTGTTATTAATGGCGCTTTACCAATGGCAGGACGAGCGACAATGTATATTCTTTCAGGAACGTAAGGTTCTGGTTCATATACATGAACCAAAGTTTCTCCCACAGCAATGGAACCATCATCATAGATACCCTTTACCCGCACCAGATATTCGCCTTCTTCTTTGAATAGCCAGCTCGATTCTTTGCCTCTGGCATCAATTCTGCCATCATCATTGAAATCCCATTCAAACTTTGTATATGTGGGCGGATCCCAAATCCATTTTTGAGTATCGGTTTCAGCTGAACCTGTTGCGTCATCATTGATTTGGATCGGGTACACATAATCCATGTGATCATCAGCAAAGAAATGGACGCGCAATGGTGCGTCACCTTCAGGTGGTGAAGCGACAATTGTGATCACTTTTTCTTCATTATTACCCGGTTCAACAACAATTGTAATTTCATCAGTATCTGTGAGGCCATCCTGATCAGTTACTTTTAAAATTGCCGCATAAGTACCTTCCTGAAAATAAGTAAATTTAACTTCAGGACCATTGTCATCAAAGGTGCCATCTCCCTGAAAATCCCATTCATATTTTATTCGATTGCCATCAGCACTTTCATCGTATTCAGCAGTAAACCAGACGGTGAGCGGTGCCTGACCACTCTTGGGAGATGCACTTGCTATTGCTTCAGGCTTATAGGTCGTATCTTCAAGGCAATTTGGCAGCCCAAGATAATATTGAAATATACATAGGGTATCTGCCGGTGTGGTGTCGCCGTCTTTGTTGACATCGCCGCAAATGCTGTCGCAGTCCAGATTACTTGAAGTCGGACAGATTGACAGATATTTTTCAAAGGTATTCAATGCATCCATTGGTGTAATTTCACCATCTGCATTAATATCTCCATTACAGCCACTCTGAAAACAACCTGGAGAGGTTGTCCAGTTGGCAATTTCATCTGTTAATCCCTGCAAGGACAGCTTTGTTGATGGTTCAGACTGAATGATCTCAAATTGAACAAACAGAACCGATCCACTGGCACCATTTAAGATACCTTTGTTCTTCACGCCGCCGCATCGAAGTATGCCATCCGCTATGAGTTTGACATCAAAGAAATCCAAATCTTCAGCCAGTGCCCCTTTTTCGTAGCTCATATATGAAAGCATTTCCGGGTCATAAATAAGCTCGAATCCAAAAGCGCTGACATCATTTGGGGCATCATTAATTCGGACCGGTATGGTCACCAGGCCACCTGATGCGCCAATTCCGCCGGCAACATCCAACTGACCCGAATTGTCTTCTTCGCATGGCTCGACACCATTTGTTTCTGTTATTTTGATGTTGATTTGCGCATCAACAGCTGTCAAGCCATCACTCACCGAATAGCCAAATTGGACACTTCCAACAAAATCGGTTTTTGGTACAAAAGACACAATTTTTTCACTGAGTGTTGCTGTGCCATTTTCAATTGGCGGTTTAAGGGTGTAAGTTAAGGTATCACCCTCTTTATCAGTTGCCAATAATTCAAAAGATATTGCGGTGTTTTTTTCTGTTGTCACAGACAAATCTTTTGCAATTGGTGGATGATTTACTGGCGTATAATCATCAGCAAAGACTAAAAACACCGGAATTCCAAAATAAAGCAATATAAAAAAACATAAAAAACAAATTGATTTTTTCATTATAAACCTCCTGAAATAATTTTATTATTTGATTAAGGGTTAATAAAAAAAATGAAGATAATAGATTTTTAGTTCATGTCACCTCCTTTCGTTTTGATTAATTGACGATATATTAGAAACAACAGAATCAGAATGCCCATCTGAATCATCATGGAAATAACAATTGTTGCGCTCAAAAAAGAAGGAAACGTAAAAACATGATTTTGTGAAATTGCCGAATTTTGATGAGAATCTGCTGATACACCGACAGGTTTTATATGTCCCCAGTCTCTCTTTGCCAGTGAATCAGTTATGACATTGTTGTGAAAATCCTGCTGGTGGGATTGCGTTTGATCTGTTGGTTGCTGTTTGTGAGATAATTTGTCTGTTGCGTTTTTTTGTATCTGATCAAACTGTTGATTCTTTTTTGCTTTTGATTGTTGTGATGTTTCATCATGCAATGTATGTTTCCTGTTTGATGACTGCGAATTGGTAGCGTTTTTTGTACTTTTGGGCTGCGTATCGTCAATAGTCACTATGTTTGGAAACTTTGGGCGTGTCGTTGTATCCTGTGATCTTTCCAATTGGGAGGATATCACAGTTTCTTCATTCGACCCGGGATATGAATCGTTATTTTCAATAGTTTCATTTTCGGAGTCAGGTGCTTCATTTTCAGTTGTATCATCAGTTTCTTCAGATTCCAGGACAAATTGACCATCCTGTGTCGTCCAGGTTTTAAGGTCGTCTTTTAAGTTTTCCAACCTGACAAAAGAATTCGTATCACCTATAATATTAAACTGAATCAATGCCAGGCTGCCGATTGCCTGTTTTTGAATAATATTATCGCCGGTTTCAATCCCCCCAATACGAATACGTCCAAACCCAACATTACTTGCTTGAAAAAATCGAAATCCATTTGAAATTAATGCGCCGCGTTGTATAGACTGATAGATCATACTTGTTGGATCGTAGGTAATTTCAAAACCAAATGCGTTTACTGGATCAGGAGAGTTGTGAATAAAGACAGTAAATGTAACACTATCTCCCTTTTTACCTGTCTGCGTGTTTATTTGAAGTTGGGCGCTCCAGGAATAAGCGCATAGGAAGAATATGAATATTGATGTGTAAAAAGTCTTAATCATCATGTTGCCTCTCTTTCATGCGTTTTGTATATTGATACAAACAGAGGCGTTATTTCTTTCACATGATAATTATTTTTTGAAACATATAATAAAAACGCAGTCTATAAGTGTTGGTAATTTTTTATTCACCTGAAAGAGCAATAAAAAATAGACCTATGCGTAAAAAAAATTATTTTTCCGATATTTGATTCAAAATATGCATTTCGTCTTCCAGCTCTTTTATTGCAGTGGTGGTCCAATGACTATATGGATCTAATTCAATCGCACATTTTAAATTTTCAATACTTTGTTGTGTCTGATCCAATGCACGTTTTAAAAATCCATTTTTGGGATCATTTGCCCGAAAACCGGCATTCATATTTAAATCTCGATATTTTCTACACAATCTGGATTTTTGAACAAAAGATTCCGCAATATAACGACTATATGGATAATTTTGGATAATGCGATCATATTGTTCATGAGCAAGGACAGGTTTGTTCAATTCTTTATAGCAGGTTGCTGTTAATAATAGACAGTTAATGATATCCTGATGATCATATTTATCTGCCTGATCAAGCAACTGATCCATACTGTCAATCGCTTTTAAGAATGACATATCCGCTTCTTTTAATGCCATTTGTTTTTTCTGTTGCATGCCGTGCATGTAGTTTTCATTTCCTTGCAAATATGTGCGCACAGGTAAATTGCGATTCAACACACCAGAACTACTGAAAACAACACTGCAAAGAATAATTATCCAGAATAGTGCTGGCCGGAAAGAATCCAAGGGTTTTTTGAAAAATTGCGCCAGGCGTTTTGAATATCGTACCGCTGGATTATTTTTCCATAATCTGGTCAATATTAATCCAAAAAAAGTAAACCCTGTCAGACACCATCCAATGATTTCCCATAAACAGCGCGAATATGTCAGTATAACTTTTTCGGAACGTGGGATGACCATCATAAAATGAGGGCTTACAGGATAAACACCATGCGCGCCAGTGACTTTCCAGTTGGGAAAGTATGATACTCGAATTAAATGAGGTACGCCCACTGCTGATGTCCGAAACTTTATTTTAAAATGTGAAAGATGGCATTGAATATTTGCCTTATGATATTTATTTTTCAAAAATGAAGGGCGAACAGCTACATGCGATAGCTTTTCTTGAAAAACTGCCCGATCATCCGGGTGCTTGACAAAACGAGATGGCACAAAAAAAACATCTGAATTTTTGGGAGATTTAAACCATTGGTCATAAAACTGGTTTAACCAGTCAGTACCTGTATACAATACAGGCGGACAGGTTAAAGTGGAAACATAACCGGGGAGATCATGTTTCAAGCGATATATTGAAAATTGACCGATATCCTTTTCATGTATAAATTGATCCGCTTTCTTGAAAATTTTTTTTACCTGTGGAGAAATGAGAATCAGTTGAGATATATTGTACAAATGCATATGAATTGAAAGGGATTCGGGATTGATTTGCGATAAAATATAGGGCGTGGGTGTCTTGATTTCTTTAGAGAATTCTGTTTGCAAAAATGTCATGAATTTTGATGCCAGCGATGAAGAATAATGTATTCCTTCAAGTGTTTGCCTGCCAGAAAACAGATACAATGACTCAAAAACGCGATCCCCGCCATATGGGCCATATCGGCTGCATTTTTCATAGCCTATCCGAGGTGCATTTAAAGGGTCTTCAGTTTTTAAATAATGGACTAACTGATTAAAATGAGCAAATCCCCTGGTATATTCATATCCTTTGAACGTGTCTGTATACCAGTTTTGGACATTTTTTTCTTTC
>Ga0272440_1004378_pt1 | contig 10112 bp, 8 predicted proteins | sample SSMMMBAug17_FD_192440 | JGI IMG/M metagenome (GOLD analysis project Ga0272440, IMG submission 192440) | Marine sediment archaeal communities from Little Sippewissett salt marsh, Falmouth, MA, United States - SSM-MMB-Aug17 | ecosystem: Environmental > Aquatic > Marine > Wetlands > Sediment ... | reverse complement strand
ATGAGGGCGCTTTAGCGTCCTTTCTCAATTCAGCGTTGGGCTTTAGCCCTACGCTGTTCTTGCAATTGCCGAGATCGTGCATTCCTTGTATGAAATTCACTTCCCCTAAACTGTACATACGCCCGGTGTCAATAAGCAGGCATAAGTAAGGATTGCTATGAAAATAACTTCCCCATTATTTATATTGTGCGTTTAGAGGTAATTGTACTGTAGAGACGTAGCATGCTACGTCTCTACACGACCTTATTTTTTTGTACGATCATGAAAAATGAGCATGTTATTTTCCGAGCATTCCTAAGCGGAAATCAGTTAACCAATTTTTCGACATAAACTCAACATTACATATAATTTCGAGAAATTAGCCAATAAACATGTATTTTAATTACATATTTAGTACACATTTCATAGGTATTGTCAAAAAAGTTTATTCGTGTTTTATTCAGTAATAAATCAAATAAACTACAACCTTATTTCAATAATAAAGAGAAGCATATGCTTACATTTATATTTCTTATTATTTTATTATGTATGTTGTATTTTATCGTTCGGAAGGTAATCAGACAAAAATTGATTATTGAACGTTTAAAATCTGAATTGAATGAATGCAAAAGTAATACCAAAGAAAAAGTTTAATGAAAGAAAGTTGAGGTAACGATGATGGATGCGATTAAAGAACGTTGTCCGCAGAATTTTAAAGTCTGGGTTTCGTTTCTGATGGGAATGGTTGTAATTATCATTGCCATAGTGGTTTTTGACAGTGTGTTGGTCAGAGGTCGTTTGGGGCAAATTCAGGAAAACCCCCGCGAAATTTCTATTGAAACGCCAGCTTCGAGTGTGAATGTTGAATATGTTAAAACAGTCAGTTCAACAAAGGAAAGTGAGCCTGAACCCTGGCTGGGTATCGAACCAATGGACATTGACACTCAGATGGCCGATCAAATGGGTTTGAGTATAAAAAGCGGAGTGTTGGCAAGTCGAGTTATTGCAGGATCACCAGCAGAAAAGGCCGGTATAATGCGTGGTGATGTATTGTATGAATATGAATACCGAGATATTAAAGATACCGATCATCTGGAAAAAATGTTAGAAAAGTCAGATCCAGGTGAACGTGTCAAAATAGGCATTTTTCGTCAAAACAATCGTATGGTCTTTTACGTTCTTCTGGGTGAGCGCGCAGACATTCCAGATCCTACGATTCGCCAGATCTCTGGCGATACCAACGAACCATCACAATGGGGCATGGTTGTCACAGAGTTGATGCCTCAGATCTATAACACTTTTAGTATCCCACCAAATGAACAGGGTATTCTTGTATTAAAAGTTATTTCAGGCAGCCTTGCAGATAAAGCGGGTGTTAAAAATGGCGATCTCGTTCGCGCTATCAATAACAAACCGGTTTATCGGATGTCTGACTTTTTCGATGCCCTGGAATCAAACAATCAACTTCTGCTCAATATTTTGAGGCAGGGATCAGAATTTTATATTTCAGTGACCAATACACCCCGTGTCAATTCGGCATCCAATCAACAAACGTCATCTGTTATTGTTGCGGCTCAAGAAGGAATTGGTATGAATCGACCTTTGTATGTTCCAGGTTATGATCAAACACAAAGCGGTGAACCTGACGATAAAAATTCGGGCAATGTCATTGCTTTTTAATTTTTAATATTCATCAAACATTTTTTTACTCTGATCTCCAAACTGAAAGAGAGGCGAAACGTGGAAAGATTTAAAGAGTTTATTGCAAGCTATTTAACTGGTTTCTTATCAATCTTGCTTGTGCTTAATATTATTATTGTTTTTTTTAGCATGATGGGAATTGGCTGGCAACAATTCATTCAGATTTCTAACAATATGTTTCAAATATTACAAAATCCATCACTATATTTGTCACACGAGTCCCATCAGTTAAATGAGGACGTATATCACGAAACAAAACATGTTTCCGGCCTTGTTACAGATCCAAACGTGCAACTGGTTTGCTCTGATGAATCCTTTTCCATTGCAGCGTCAAAAGTGAGAACATCTGTGGTGAATATTACATGCGATTCAATAAAACCCCCATCGCAATCTGCCAGCGATACTGTTTTTGACGATCCTACACCCAATCTGAGAATACTGGGTGGTATTGGATCAGGCCTGATCATTGATTCGCGGGGTTATATTCTCACCTGTTTACATGTCATTCAAAATGCAAAAAATGTTTATGTCATTCCTTTTGGTTATAGCGAAAAAAAGATTGAGGCTGAAATAATCGCCACTGATACGCGCATCAATATGGCCATTCTTCGTATCCAATGCCCATACAAGTTACCTGAAGCCACAATCGGCGATTCGGATCTGATGGAAATTGCAGATATTGTACTGGCAATTGGAAATCCATTCGGACTTGAGCAAAGTGTTACGCATGGCATTGTCAGTGATAATCGCAGAGATTTGTTGATCAAGGGCGTTATTTACCAAAAAATGATTCAAACCGATGCGCCAATCAACAGAGGTTCCAGTGGCGGGCCATTGGTTAACATGAATGGTGAAGTGATTGGTATTAATATGGCCATTTATTCTTCGACAGGTGTTTACAATGGCGTCAGCTTTGCGTTGCCAATCAATCAGGTGAAGCGTTTGATGGCAAAATATGTGCCTTAATTTTGAATATCAAGGATTGTTATGAAGTCAATACTAAAAATATTGGGTGTGATTACCGCTGTCGCAATCGTGAGTATTTTAATTGTGTTAAATTCATCACCTGCGCATGTGGATTTTTATTTTGCTAAAACTGATACTGCTGTTTTTCTGGTAATCATGGCATCATTTTTACTGGGGTTTTTGTGCTGCTATATTTTCATGAGTGTCAGAAATTTATCCAAACGTCAAAAAACAAAGAAATACAGTCAAATTCGAGCAGAAAGAACACTGATGGGTGAAATTTAATATGCCAAACGCATCTATCATTGATGATAACACGCTGACACAAAAAACGCTCAATGAGGGGATCCCAGCTTTTGGGGTGAGGCTGTCAGGTGAAAACCAGCAAACTGATATAAAAAATATTTGCTGGCAGGCTTTCTGGACCAATATGGGGCTGGCGGTTTTTAAAATTCTTGTCGGATTCTTGGAACAAACTGTTGGAACAATGGGGTTCAGTCAATTGCTCATTATTGATGGGCTTACGTCAGCCGCTGTAGCCATGTCAATTACAATTATTTTATTTGGTCGATATATGAGTCAGCCGCAAACCTTTGATGAACAATACCCCTATGGCAAAGGAAAAGCGCAATATATTGGATCATTAATGGTTGGGACAATACTTTCTGTTGCTGCAGCAATTATACTGGGATTGGCATTTAAAACTTTTTTTATTCCCATGAACCTCGAACCGGTTGGACTAGGACTGAGTGTAACACTAGTATCTATTGCAGCCAGTATATTATTGATTCGGTATATCAAACATAAAAACAAGGACGATCATCTTGAAATATCGAGAATAATAAAATTGCAGAAAATCAGCATTGGGTCATCAGTGATTGTCTGTAACAGCCTGTTGTTGACCGGTTTATTGGGATGGTTTTTTATGGAGCGTATTGGCAGCCTGACCATTTCCTTACTTGTTGTTTTGTTAAGTTTTCGAATTATCCGGCAATCACTGGATGGTATCATGGATCGTAGCGGTGGCGAACAGCTTGAATCATCCTTGATGAACCTGATTGATGAAATTGATGGGGTACAAGAAGTTAAAACTGTTCGGACCCGACATGCAGGACATAATATTTGTGTGGATATTCAGATATCTGTAGATGGAAATTATCAAATCAGTCAAGTCGATGCCATTGATACACGTATTCGGAAAGAGATCTATAAAAAGCTGTCGCATGTCAATCATGTGGTTACAATCAGGTGTTTACCTGAATGATCGTACATAAAATAAGGTCGTGTATAGACATAGCATGGTCTATACAAAAAAAATCAAATTGTAAACATTAGGGTATTACTAACCTTAAAAATATATTTTAATTTAATTATCTAAAAAAGGAGTTGGATATGAAACACATTATTATCGGACTGATAGCAATTACTCTTGGGTTATGGGGAATTGTTGTTAACTGGTATCAATTTATGGATCTTTTATGGGTGTTGATTCCTATGCTGGTATTGATCGGTGGAATCGTCGCATTGCTGGCAGGGATCAGCAATTTCAGTGAATCGCCATCGAAAAAAGTGGCAGCAGAAACACCCAATACAGGGCAACCAATGGAGGGTTCAATTGACACCAAAGGATAATCCTGGCAATTATGACGATACGAACGTCTCTTTCGGCCAGGCTGATAATATACCCATTTCCATGTATTTTCAGTGGCCATTTATCAAGGCTGGACGTTCCATCAAATCCATGGTTGATGGATATAAGCGGATATTTAACCTTGAACCGGAAGACTTAAAAGCCATGTACCTTAAAAAGGTGCGTGCGGCTGATCTTCGCGGTGATGTTATAAAATGTGTGAAATTCATGCAGATTCTGGCATCAAAATATCCCGACGATCCAGACATATTTTATCAATTGGGTATTTCATGTGAAAAGGCATCGCAATTTGGTGCAGCAATTCAGGCATATCAACAGGTGATTGTGATTAATGATCGATATGCCAAGGCGCATTACCGCATTGGGATTATCCATATTCGACAACGTGAATTTGAAAATGCCATTGGTGCGCTCAAAAAGGCAGTCCAGATTGATCCTGAATCTGCTGAAATAAATTTTCGGCTGGGCCAGTCATATGACCGGATTAAGCAATACGAAAAAGCGATTTCATATTTTACCAAAGCGGTCACGATTGATCCAAAATTTATTCAAGCTTACAAAAATATGGCCCTGACATATGACAGTATTGATGAGCACAAGAAAGCGCTGGATTGTTTGAAGCGTGTGCTTGAACTTGAAGAAACTTTATCATAACCCGCAGACATCCATTTAAATATGGATGTTTACTGGCGGATTTACCACAGAGACAGACTTATGGAGCATTCTGAAGGAATCAGTACCGAAGAGTTAAAATACTTTTTGACCCGACAGGTGAAAAATCTATTAATTTTAAAAAAGATTTTGATCTTGATCGTTATAGTTGCGGTGATCGCATTGATTGGCCATGTCATCTATTATTACAACCATCTGACCACACTCAGATTTGACGTTGAGACTGCACAATCACAAGTTGAAGCGGCGATTCAATATCGGGCCAATCTTATTCCAGTGCTCATAGAAAGTGTTGTCAGCTTTGTGGAACATGAAGACAATGTTTTCAATAGAGCGGTTGATGCCAGAGAAAGGGCAATGAGCACCAATATTAAAAATCGCGTCAAGCAGGAACTAAACATTGCATCCAGGTCGCCAATGGATGATATGTTGAAAAAAATAATTGCCATTGCCGAACAATATCCATCACTTACTTCGAGTGTTCCATTTCAACAGCTCATGACTGATGCAACGAAATCGGAAGCCCAGCTCTATCAGAATCGGGTATCACTCAACGATAAAGTGAATATGTATACAACTGCCATTACGATGTTTCCAGGCAATATGTATGCAAGTTTATTGTTCAATTTTCCCATGTATGACTATTATAAAGGAACTAAAGTTTCCGAATGGCCTCATTTCCAGGGAAAGCCGCATTTGCAGTGGCCCCAGGTGGATCCGATGAAAAATAATGACCAGACAAAGGTTAAACCAAAAAGTCAGAATCAATGAACAACAACACAAAAAACCCAGATCAGATGCTGTTTCCCGAATGTTACTGGTGCGCAGAGAATGTTGGCCGCATTGCGTTATGGGGTAATATTGGCTTGTTTTTGATGAAATTGCTTTGCGGTATTGCTGGTAATTCCAAAGCACTTCTGGCTGACGCTGTTCATTCGGGTGCTGATGTCCTCACTGCTGCGGTTGTCATGATCTGTTTAAATATCAGTAAATCTCCGCCCGATGATGAACATCCTTTCGGCCATGGCAACACCGAATATATTGCATCCATGTTTATTGGTATTTCACTGTTTGCAGTTGTTACTCTGATAATTTATTCATCGGTTATAGATATTGTAAATGGTGTCAGTCAACATCCAGATACCATCGCTTTGGCAGGTTTATTGATATCCATTGCGGGTAATGAGTTAATGTTTCGTCATTCCTATTGTTGCGGCATTCGATTTAAATCACCGGCCATGATCGCCAATGCCTGGGAAAACAGAGCGGATGTTTATTCATCCATTGCAGCTCTGATCGGAGTTGTTGGCGCATTGATCGGGGTTCCGGTGATGGATTCGGTTGGCGCAATCCTGGTGGCTATTCTTATCTCACGCACTGCCTTTGAAATGATCAGGGATTCCTGGAATGGTATATTGGATCATGCAATAGATGAAGACATTGAGGCAAAAGTAAGACAGGAGGCAATGGCCGATCCTGATGTCAAAGATATCGTTTATTTAAGAACACGTGCCATGGGTCCATATTTTTCCATAGATTTAAAACTGGCTGTTTTACCCGAGTTGACACTGTATAGCGGCTATGAAATCAGTAAGCGGGTGAAACAGGCCATTGCTGACATAATTGATATGGATACGACATTGGGTTTTCTTGATGTCACTCCGGCAGGGTATTACGAGGTGAATAAATAGTCTCTAAATGACTAAAGGACGTATAAAAACACAAAATGAAAGGAAAAACATCAAATGGATGATCTGAATGGCGTTCAAGGGATTTCGGCAGAAGAACACCGACTTCTTGCCTTGAAAAATAAAATCAAATGGTTGACAGTCGTAATAGTAATCACTGCTATTGCTATTGCTGGTATGTTGGCAATTAATTTCTATCCAGAGCTTTTCCGAAAACTGCTGGGTGACCAGGAAAGAGGCGATCTCTCAGGATCGACACTGTATCAAAATTCAAGCACAAGCTCTGGCTCTGGCTCTGGGAGTTCCAGTTATCTGAGAAAAGTATCCGGCACAGCTACTGGCGCATATCTGGGGATAGAAATTCAGGATCTTGATGACACCATGACTGGGGCACTAAAGCTAAAATCCAGCACTGGTGTTGTTATTACACGCGTGATACCATCATCACCGGCAGATATCAGTGGTCTTCAGGCAGGAGATATCATATTACGCTTTGATCGAGATAAAATAAGGGATTCATCGGAAATATTGTCTGCTTTAAAAGATGAAGATCCAGGCGATGTGGTCAAAATTGTAGTGGACAGAGATGGCCTCACGCGAACATTTTATGTTGAACTAAGTTCGCCGGCATCAACATACTTACAGCGGACTGCATTGACTTCTTCTGATACCCCTGTCACTGCGCAGGTAACATCACAATGGGGGTGTACCATTGCCCCGCTGTCTGATGAATTAATCAGCAAATTATCCATTCCAACAGACATGAAAGGTGTGGTTGTTGTTTCAGTTTCAGCCACTGGACTGGCAAAAGCATCAGGTATTCAATCGGGAGACCTCATTACACAGGTCAATCGATATCCAACGCCAACGCTTCAAATGTTTTATCGCAGTATTGAAGACCAACCCATTGTTGTTTTAGAAATCTACCGCGCAGGACGACTGGTTTATGCTCGCATTCAACAGAACAATACGCTTCCACCAGTAGCAACCATAGCCGGCAGCGTGGATGATACAACCATAAGTTCCAGCGTATCCATTCCATCAAACCTTCCCAAACGAGTAGCTGTAGCAGCTTTGGGGCCCAATATGGATGCCTTGCTCGCACCCTATTTCGGATCTGCACCCTATTTTATTATAGTTGATATTTCAACAAAGCAATTTTCTGTTATTCAAAACAACAATTTAACTGGTTCTGGCGCATATGGCATTGCGACTGTGCAATTAATTCTAAGCCAGGGGGTTACTGGCGTTATATCAGAAAATTATGGGCCCCAGGTTTATCAGGCATTAATTGTTCAAAATTTACAACTCTTTCGGGCAGAGCATGGCAAGGTATCTGAAGCACTTGCGCAATACGAGTCTTACCTGTTGTCACAGGTCAGCAACCCCACGACACAAGGTATGCTGCGGAATATGGTTCCTACTGGCGGAGCCCCATTTGCAACTGACAGCGACGATGATGACGAGGAACAAAGTGGTTATAAAGGCCTGCCATATACCATACCACCGCAAGGCAAATATGATCCTGCACTTGATCCAGCCAATCAGTTGCAGACAAATGCTACTGCAACACAATTTTCTTCTGGCACAAGTGTTCAGCGAAGAGTTGCAATTGCAGCACTTGGCACTGATTTAAAATCTGGCATCGCGCCTTTGTATGGCACAGCGCCCTATTTCTTTTTGTTTGATACAGAAACCAAACAATATCAAGTGATAAATAATCCATCAATTACCAGTACACGATCATATGGTTCTATTACCACGCAATTTTTACAATCTCAGAATATGGGCGCTGTCATAGCAGGTAATTTTGGCGCACGCGCCAATACTGCCTTATTTGCTTTGAATATTATTCCCTATACATTTCAGGGAACTGTGACTGATGGCGTTGAAGCCTATCGTGCAGGTAAACTGACGCCTGTTTCAAATACATCACTACCTGGATACACGTATTCACAAAGCCTTGTGCCAACTGGTGGTTCCCCTTTTACCAGTGATGACGATGAAGAAGAAGAACAGAGCGGTTACAAAGGCATACCCTATACGATTCCACCACAAGGAAAATATGATCCAAGCCTAGATCCTGCCAACGCTGCAACTACGTACCCCCCCCCGCAAAATCTTGTTGTTCCACAAATTGTAGCAATCGCATCAACGGCTAATAATCTGAATGCCAATCTGGCACAGGTATTTCGATATGCCCCATACTTTTTAATTGTCGATATACGAACCAATCAGTTTTCTGCAATTGCAAATCCTGCTTTGAGCAATGCAACAATTCAGCCATCAAGTGTGATTATCGCACAAAAAGCAGGGGCAACCATAGCAGGTATGTATGGGCCAGTGTGTTACAGTCTTTTGTTGAGTAACAATGTCATACCATTTACATCAAATCCAGGAAAAGTGTCTGATATACTGAATTTATATAAAGCAGGTGCGCTTCCGCGAGTTTCAAATGCGGCTGCACAACCGCAATATCAGAATCAAACCATAATTTCAACCGGCGGATCACCATTTGCAAGCACAGATGACGAAGAAGAGGAACAAAGTGGTTATAAAGGCATGCCTTACACGATACCGCCCCAGGGAAAATACGATCCTGCACTTGATCCAGCAAATGCGCAAACGACTGCGGGAAGTACCCAACGAGCGGATTATTGTTATTGTCCCTATTGTCAGATACTTGTTCCACATCCAACATCAGTGCCCTGTTCAAGTCTGTCATGTCCGCAATGCGGTAATCGTATGATGAATTGGGATGCGACAAGCACAACATTACTTCCGCAATATCAGACCATACCCCAAACGATTGCTGGCACGTTGAATGGCACATCAAGTTACGTCCAGGTGCCTTCATTGAGCCAACAAATTCTTTCGAATCTTGTGCCGCAAACAACATATATTCAGGTCCCAACACAAAACCAGGTTCGCACAGGATCTGACACAGATACGTCCGCTCTGCTGAATTTGAATCAACAAACGCAGTACTGTTACTGTCCGCGTTGTAATGTGGTGTACGAGCATCCACGCGGACTGCCTTGTTCATCAATGACATGCACAGCATGTGGCAGCCGCTTGATCAGTCTGAATGGGGGCGCGGTCAATCAACTTCAGCAATTGCCGCAGGTGTATCAAACTACAGCAGGGATAGTTGTTTCAGGCCAACCCGCAACCATACCGCCAATGGGTCAGACCACTGCAGGTATGCCAACAGCGGGTATGCCAACAGCAGGTATGCCAACAGCAGGTATGCCAACAGCAGGTATGCCAACAGCGGGAATGCCGACAGCAGGTATGCCGACAGCGGGAATGCCGACAGCAGGTATGGCAATATCAGGTCAACCTGCAACTATTCCGCCAATGGGTCAGACCACTGCAGGTATGCCAACAGCGGGTATGCCAACAGCAGGAATGCCAACAGCAGGAATGCCAACAGCGGGTATGCCAACATCAGG
>Ga0272440_1004377_pt1 | contig 10114 bp, 8 predicted proteins | sample SSMMMBAug17_FD_192440 | JGI IMG/M metagenome (GOLD analysis project Ga0272440, IMG submission 192440) | Marine sediment archaeal communities from Little Sippewissett salt marsh, Falmouth, MA, United States - SSM-MMB-Aug17 | ecosystem: Environmental > Aquatic > Marine > Wetlands > Sediment ... | reverse complement strand
AATTTTCATTAAGATCAATAAAATTAACATTTAAATCATCTATTTTATGGAAAACTAGAGGAAAAAGCATACTTCGGTTATAAAATTCTAGATTGAAATGGCTATTCTTTTTTTCTATAAAAGTAAAATTGACACAAGCAAAATCATTTGAATTGGAAGAATCCATTATATCAGCAAAATAGGTACTTATTTCTTTAATAAGATTAGAGAAATTGATATTTTGATCAGATTTATAATCTTTTTTAAGCTTATTGATAGCAATTGTTATCGAAGATTTTAACTTGATAAGAGTAGTATAAGCTGGTAAGCCATGACCACTAATATCGGCAAAAATAAAGAGGAAAGATTTATTAGGCAGTTTGATTAAATCAAAGTAGTCTCCAGCTAAAATCGCGCCGTAGGCTCTTTGAAACCCTATCCCTATCTCTAGATCTTCTTTAAAAAAATTTTTAAAGGAATCAACTACAGCTAATTTATCTTTTTTTCGGACCGTTTTAGCTTCGGTCTCTAGGATATCGTAAATAAGTAACTCATCCTCAAGAATACGTTTTTTTATTTGGTTCATTTTTACTCTCTTGATATTTTGATTTATAAAAATCTATTAGTTTTTTAGTAGAATTATTAAAATAAGTATAACATGATTTTTTATCATTTTTCAAGTCTTTTAATATTTTTTTAGCAATATTTTTTCCTAGTTCTACTCCCCATTGATCAAAAGAATAAATATTCCAAATTATCCCTTGAACAAAAATTTTATGCTCATAAAGGGCGATTAAATTTCCTAAAGTGTGAGGCGTAAGATGACTAAAAAAGATAGAATTACTAGGTTTATTTCCTCTAAATTTTTTAAAAGGGATTTTTTGACTGTCATCTCCAAAAGCTAGAGCCTCGCTTTGGGCTAAAAAATTGGCAACTAGTTTTTCCTGATGATCTAAAAGATTATTATTGGGATTAACGAAGGCGATAAAATCGACAGGGATGAGTTTGGTCCCTTGATGTAAAAGTTGAAAAAAAGAATGCTGGGAATCAGTTCCAGAGGCTCCCCAGATTATCGGTCCAGTTTCGTAATCTACTAAGTCACCGTTTTTATCAACCTCTTTGCCATTAGATTCCATGTCTACCTGTTGTAAATAAGATGGGAAAAGGTTTAGTTCATAAGAGTAGGGGAGTATCGCGTAAGTTTCGGCTTTAAAAAAATTATTATACCAAATTCCTAAAAGAGCCATAAGAATAGGAATGTTTTCATGAAATTTTTTGTTTCTAAAATGGCTATCAATTTCAAATAGACCTTCTAAAAGATTAATAAATTTTTCATAACCAACAGAAATCATTATAGGAAGACCGATAGAAGAAGCTAAAGAATAACGACCTCCTACCCAATCCCAAAGAGGTAGAATGTTATTTTTTTTAATTCTAAATTGTAGAGCCAATTTTTCGTTAGAGGTTATCGCTAAGAAATGATTTTTAATTTTGGATAGACTGTTTGTTTTTTCCAAAAGCCATTTTTGAGCAGTTTTAGCATTAGTCATAGTTTCTTGGGTAGTAAAAGTTTTAGAAGCAATAATAAAAAGGGTTTCCTCTTGTTTAAGCTTATTTAGGACCTCAGTTAACTGAGTACCATCTACATTAGAGACAAAGTAAATATTAATATTTTTAGAGGAAAATTTTTTAAGAGCTTGGGTGACCATCTGGGGACCAAGATGAGAGCCACCAATCCCAAGATGAACAATATTTTTAATAGACTTTGAACTGAACCCTAGCCATTTTTTAGACCTAATCTTTTCGGCTATAGATTTCATTTTAAGTAAATTTTTGTCTATAGCAGGCCTAACATCAACTTTATCAACAAAAATTGGTTGATTGCCCCTATTTCTTAGAGCGGTATGAAGAACAGCTCTTTTTTCAGTCTGATTAATTTTTTTGCCTTCAAACATTTTTTCGATTTCAGCTTCTAGATTTGAGGCCTGAGCAAGTTTAATTAAAAAATTAATGGTCTTATTGGTAATTATGTTTTTGGAATAATCAAAATAAATATTTTTAGTTTCAAGCGAAAAATTTTGCACTCGCTGACTATCTTGATTAAAAAAATCTTTTAAATGATATTTCTTTAAAGAATTAAAATGATTTTTAAGGGCTAACCATTCTTTTTTTTTAGTTAATTTATTTTCTCGGTAAGGGTTCATTAATTTAGACAAATTTTTTCAAGTTAGTTTCCAAATTTTTTAATAGCCTCTTTTAAATCGATCTTACCATCGTAAAAGGCTTTGCCAATAATACATCCTTTGAGTCCAAAAGAACGATATTCATAAAGTCTTTCCATATCCTGTAAAGAAGAAATTCCTCCTGAGGCAATAAGATTAATGGTTTCGATTTGGGTTAAAATAATTTCAAGGCTTTGGTAATTGGGGCCAGTTAACATGCCATCTGTAGCAATGTCAGTGTAAATTATCTCACTCACTCCCTTATCATGAACTTTTTTTATAAAATCAAAAGCATTTATTTTAGTAGTATTTTTCCATCCTTTAGTGACCACTAATCCATCTTTAGCATCAATCCCTACTACAATGTATTGGCTGTATTTTTTTAGGATAGACAGAAATTCTTTCTCTAAAGCTACAGATCCTAAAATAATTCTTTTAACACCAAGATCTAAATATTTTTCAATGGTTTCGGCTGATCTAATTCCACCACCAATTTCGATTGGAATTTTAATGTTTTTAACTATCTCTGAGATTGTTTCTAGATTTTGTGGTTTTCCTTTAAAAGCTCCATCTAAATCAACCACATGAATCAGTTTAGCCCCTAAAGATTGAATATTTTTGGCCATAGCCACTGGATTTTCAGAATAGATCGTCTCCTTTTTAGGGTCTCCCTGGAGTAATCTAACGCAATTACCATTTTTAAGATCAATTGCTGGAATAACTAACATACCGCCTCCACAAAGTTTTCGATAATTTTTAAACCTATATTATGACTTTTTTCAGGGTGAAACTGAGTAGCAATTAAATTATCTTTACCCACTACACAATAAAAATTATCTTTATAATTGGTTAATCCTACGGCCCAAGAAAGATCTTCTAGTTGAGGATAATAAGAATGGATAAAATAAAAATAACTTTCTGAAGGGATTTGTTTTAGAAACTTGGACTCTCCCACTAAATTTACTTGATTCCAGCCCATATGAGGGACTTTTAGATCTCCTTTAAATTTAATTACCTGCCCCGGGATTATGTTTAGACCTTTAGTTTGGCCAAACTCTTCACTATTCGAAAATAAAAGTTGAAAACCAAGACAAATTCCTAAGAAAAAACCTTTCTCACTTATAAATTTTTTTAAAGGATCAATCCAACCTTGTTTAGATAGATTTTCCATGGCCTGCGCGAAAGCACCATCTCCAGGCATGATCAGAGCTTTTGATTTTTGAATAGAAGTCGGGTCACTGCTAACTTGAACCTGATCGGTATATTTTTCAACTGCTTTAACTACAGACCTTAGGTTCCCCATGCCATAATCAATAACAGTTATCACTAAAGCAAACCTTTGGTTGATAAAATATTATCCCCTAGAAATTTATCAATCGAAACTGCTTGGTAAAGAGCTAAAGCAATAGATTTAAAGATAGCTTCGTGGATATGGTGTCGGTTGTTACCGTACATTAAATTCACATGAAGACTAATTTCAGCGTTAACAGCAAAAGAATTTAAAAATTCCAGGGTTAGTTCTTCACTATAATTATTAATTGATCCTTTTAACTCTGTCCCTTTGTATTTAAAAAAAGATCGTCCGGAAAGATCAATGACCGCCAAAGATAAAGATTCATCCATAGGAACAAAGGCTTCCCCAAATCTAGCTATTCCTTTTTTATTTCCTAAAGCTTTTTTAAGGGCTTGGCCTAGGGAGATGCCAATATCTTCAAGCGAGTGGTGGTCATCGATCTCATGGTCTCCTTGGCATTTTAAATTAAGAGAAAAACGACCATGTTTAGCCATGAGATTAAGCATATGATCAAAGAAAGGGACTCCACTTGTTATTTTAGATTCTTTTAAACTAGTTAATTCAAGATCTAATTTAATTTTAGTCTCCTTGGTGATTCTTTCGATGGTAGCTTTTCTTTTCATATTTTTTATTTCATCCCAGTATTATAGTTTTATTATTAATTATCGGTTGAAAATAAAAAAAACTCATCAAATATCTTTAGATTTATAGAAAGGGCGAGGTGCGACCAGAGCTTGAACCGCTTTTTCTCTTATGATAATATCTACCTTGTCACCTATTTCAACTGACCGGTTAGTCAGATATGCTAAAGCGATCCCTTTTTTCAGAGAGGGAGAAAATCCTCCACTAGTAATATAACCTAAAGTAACCCCATCTTTTTGGACTTGATAGTCTTCCCGGGGGATACCCCGGCCAATGACCTTTAAACAGACTAAATTAATCTGGACCCCTTCCTTTATTTGTTGTTTTAAAACTTTTTCTCCAATATAAGAATCTTTGGAATTAACTAGCCATTTTAAACCAGCTTCGATTGGGCTAATTTCGTCAGCTAATTCGTGGCCATATAGAGAATAACAGGCTTCTAATCTTAAAATATCTCGAGCACCGAGACCAGCTGGTTTTAAACCAAAACTTTCTCCTGTTGCTAGGAGTTCATTCCAAAGAAATGGAGCAATTTTATTAGAACAAAAAAGTTCATAACCGATTTCTCCCGTGTAACCAGTGCAAGAAATCATTACTTCTTCATTTTTAAATTTTTCCTGCCTAAAATAAAATCTTTTTAGATCATTCAAACCATCTGAATTGATAATTTTTTTTAAAATTTGAAGAGATTTTGGACCTTGTAGATCAATTTTACTGGTTTTTTCTGAAACATCAATTATTTCTACCCCTTCAATTTCGTTATCCTGTAGCCAGGTTAGGTCTTTATCCTTGGTGCTGGCGTTAACTACTAGATAAAATTCATCCTCTTTAAGTTTAAAAATAAAAAGATCATCTATAACTCCACCATGATCATTGCAAAAGCAGGTATACATTCCTTTGCCTATCTTTAGACGATCTATAGAGGTTGGAATAAGTTTTTTAAAAAATCTTTCGGCCCCTTTCCCTTTAACAATAATTTCTCCCATATGAGAAACATCAAATAAAGCCGCATTTTTTCTAGTTGCTCGATGTTCTTCTAAAACAGAAGAGTATTGGACTGGTAGAGCCCAGCCAGTGAAATTTACTATTTTTCCTCCAGCTTTTAAATGGGCTTCATATAAAGATGTTTTTTTCATTTTTTATTTTTTTATCCTTCTTAAAGCAAAATCAACAGAACGCAAGAGAGGATCATCTACTTCACTGACCGCCGGGCAGTAAGCCATTTCTAATCTTTTAAGTTGGTCTAAGGTCATTTTAAACTCAAGAGCTAGACTAATCAAGTTAATTCTGGACGCTGCTCCTTGTGGAGCAATAGCTTGAGCCCCTAATATTTTTTTAGTAGTAGCATCAGCGATAATTTTAAAATTTAAAATTTCCTTTTGCGGGAAATATTCGGGAAAAATGTCTGATTTTATTTGTCCAACTACTGGCTTATAACCTAAAGCCAAAGCGGTTGTGGTCTTGTAACCAGTTCCAGCCACCTCCAGGTTTCCTATCTTGGAAACAAAAGTAGCAGCACTACCCAAATATTTTTGGGAGAGGTTAAAAAAATTTGATCCGGCTATTTTACCTTGCTGATAGGCGGCCGTAGCTAATTTGTTTTTGAGAGGCTTATTGTCAATAACAGACCAGTTCGCCATATTATCGCCGACAGCAAAAATATTCGGATCAGAAGTTTGTAAATATTCGTTAACAAGAAAGCCATTCTGATTAGAAGCTAGATTAGAGTTATGAGCTAAAGTTAAATTTGGTTTAACTCCTGTAGCTAAAATAACCAGGTCAAAATCAATTATTTCTAGGTTTTTTTGATGTTTAAGATGAACAGAGAGCCCAAACTTTTTATCTTTAGGTGGTTCTATTGATTCTAAAAAAGAATTAGTTTTAATCTCTATCCCTTTATTTTGCAAATTTTCTTTAACAAGGTCAGCTAAATCTTCTTCAATTATGTCAGATAAAATTTGTGATTTTTTTTCAATCAGTTTGACTTCTGGAATCTCTTTTTTTAAAGCTACAGCTGTTTCAAGTCCTATCGCTCCTCCGCCTACTACCAAAACTTTTTTAGATTTAGGGAGTAATTTTTTTATAGCAAGAAGGTCATCTAATTTAGTTAGGGTAAATACTTTTTTTTGGTAAAACTGATCAACTCCCTCTATGGGAGGCAGATTAGGGATAGCTCCTGTGGCCAGAAGGAGAGAATCATAATTTAACATTTTATCTTGACCGGTTTTAAAATCTTTAACTAAAATTTCCTTTGTTTTATTTTTAATTTTTTGAGCTAAACCAGTTATCTTTTTGGCTCCTAGTTGAGTGAGATTAAGGCTTTGAGCTAGATTCTGGGGGTCAATTATTCCTTCTAGAGAGTAGGGTAGACCACAAGGATGGAAAAGGTCATAATTTTTGGGATCAATTATAGTTAGATCTGTTTTAAGACGACTTTTTTTAAGGGCCATTAAAGCCGAATAAGCACTAGCGCCAAATCCTACTATTAGTATTTTAGTCATTCTTAATCAACAGGGTTTTATGATTTTTTTTTCCCCAGATTTCAAGTGATTTTCTAGGGCTTGCAAGGCTAAAATATAAGAGTAAACACCAAAACCAGCTATTTGACCAAGGCAGACCGAAGCTAAAAAAGAATGGTGTCTAAAATCTTCTCGACTATAGATATTAGATAAATGGGTTTCAACCGTAGGGATTTGGACCGCAGCAATAGCATCTCTAATAGCGACAGAGGTATGGGTAAAAGCAGCTGGATTTATAACTAAACCATCATAATTTTTATTTTTCTGAATACAATCAATAATTTCTCCCTCAGTATTTGATTGAAATAATTTAAGTTTAATATCTTTGAGCTGAGCATACTCTTGCATAAGTCTGTTAATATCATCTAGGGTGTCTGAACCATAGATATCGGTTTCTCGTTGCCCCAAAAGATTTAGATTAGGACCGTTGATAACTAGGATTTTTATTTTTTTCATTTTAAAATTTAAAAATTATCCTAACCATAAAAATTAATATGCATAATGCTTGAGTAATTTATCCGCTTGATTAACAGATTCATTTTGAGGACAATTTTTTATTATATCAAGCAAATATTCTTTAGCTTTCTTTTTTTTCTTAGCTTTGTGCCAATACTTAGCTAAAATTATTTTTGCTTTCCACTTAAAAGGGTTTGTTTTTTCTAAATCTTGAGAAAGTTGATTTAGATATTTTAAAGCCAAAGCCGATTTTTTTTTGTGGTAGTAGTTGATTAAAGCCAAATTATAAGCCGCTTCTGGCCAATATTCATTTTTACGAGAAAATAATTTATAAAAATAGGAATAAGACTTTTTATAAGATTTTTTTTGAAGATAAATTTTAGCCTGCCGATAAAGGACGAAATCCTTTTTGGCTTCGTTTTTAATTAAATATTTAGCATAGTGGTTAAATTTTTTCAGATTTTTTTGTTGGTAATAATATTCTAGATTAGCCTGAAAAACTTTGTCTTTATAGCTATTCTTTGATAGGCTTTTAAAATTTTTTCTAGTCAAAGAGGTTGCTTTTTTATGATTTCCTGTAGCAAAATAGACTAAAATCGATAAAGCGACCTTGGTTGTTTTAAAATTTTTATTTTTAATTTCAGCTAATTTATCCAGAGCATCCTTAAATCTTTTCTTTTTGAGATAGATTTCGGCTAATTTAATTTTAGCCTGATCTATTGTTTTTTTAGAATCCCCTTCAATGATTACTCGTGAAAAAAGGCCAATGGCCTCTTCAAATTTATTTTTAGTAAAATAATAATCACCCAGGGCATATATGGCTTGACCGTAAAAGTTTTTTTCTGTTTCAAAAAGTTTAATGGTGTTACGAGCTTCCTGGGGTCTCTCAATATATAGAGCTGATTTAACATAAAGAAGTAAAATTTGAGGGGGATATTCTTTAAGATTATTATAAAAAATATTATTCGAAATCATTCGATAAGTTTTAGCGTACTCTCCTAATTGGAAGTAGGCTTTACTTAAATAGATTGGAATCTGTTTTAATTGTTCTTCAGATAGAGGGGGCAAAGGTGATTTATGAAGAAGATCAATTATCTCTTGATACTCTTTATTTTGATATTTTATACTCAAAAGAGCGAAAAAAATCATACCTCGACCTTTACTTAAATCGCTTTTAAGATAAAGTTTGAAATATTTTTCGGCTTTTTTATACCTCTTCTTTTTGTAACTTTCTTGTCCTAAAAAGGAGTAAAGACGATAAGTAGAATCAGAGAAAGGAAATTTTTTGATCAAAATGTTAAAATATTTTTTAGCTTTAGTAATCTGATTTTTTTTATTAAGGCAAAAAGCGTATTGAAGAATAATTTTGTCTAAATTATCAGGAAAATTTGATCTTTTTAAAATTTCTTTTAATTTTTTTTCTAAAAGAAAAAGTCTATCTAGTTGTAAGTATGATTTTAATAATAAAATTTCAGCTTCATCTCTAGATTTAATATTTTTATTCTTTAGATAAGAATTTAATTTAATGATTACTTTTTGGTATTCTTTTTTATGATAAGAGATGATGGCTAAGTTATAGTTTATTTCCTTTAGGCATTTAGAAAAAGGATTCTCCCGTTTTATTTTTTCAAATAATTTTGAGGCTTCTTCTATCTCGCCTTGTTGCAAAAAAATTTTAGCTTTTAAAAAGGTGATTTCATCTAAGTTTTTATAATAGGGATACTTCTCAACAAAACTAGAAATATTTTTGTTAGCTTTAACAAAATTATTTAATTTTAAATGAGTTTCAACCAGTAGAATTATAATCTCCTTGTAATCTTGGTGCTGACTGAATTTAGTTAAACCTTCTAGGTAAGTTAAGGCTTTGGCTGGTTGGTTTTTAAAATAAATTTTGGCTAAAAGAAGATTAGATTCGACTATATAAGTTGATTCGATTTGATCATAATGATGATGACTAATTTTTTCTAAGAGAGAGATGGCTTTTTTCTGTTGATTTTCTTCTAAATATATTTTAGCCAGTTGATAATTAGCTGCTGGAAGCCAGCTGGAATTTTTAGAGGAATCAATAAAGTTTTGCAATATTTTTTGAGAGGTTTTTTTTTGTTTTAAATTTAAAAGAGAGAGGGCTTTAAAATATAAATAATCAGCTATATATTTATTTTGATGCCATTTTTTATCAATTTTGTTAAAAAAAGATAAGGCTTTTTTATGCTCGCCGTTTATTTGGGCAATTCTTCCCTTTAGTAATAGAGATTTAGCTGTTAAAAGTGAATTTTTGGGAGTTGAAAGCAAGTCTAAATTAGCTAGAGCCTCTTTATATTTCTTATTACTAAAATAAGCTTGGCTGACCAGATAATACCTTTCCCTATTATCGTTTTTATCCTTACTTTTAGAAATAGATTTTTCCCATTCTATAATTGCCTCATCATATCGTTTTAAAAGATAGTAGATAGTTCCAATTCTATCATAAGCTGTAATTACTAAATCCCCCTCTTTAGCTAGAGCAATATATCTTTTATATTCTTCAATAGAGTTTAAATAATCTTTAAGATGGTAGTAAGTTTCAGCCATCCAGAAACGGGATTCAACGCAGAGTTCTATGGTGCGGCATTTGTTATAAAAATTATTTAATTCAAACAAAGCGGCTTTATATTTTTTTTGAGCGAGCAAGGCTCGGCAGAAATAGAAACGGGCCTTATCTAAAAGAGTATTATCATCTAGATCTAGATCTATAATTTTTCTAAAAACTAATTCCGAAGAGCCAAAATTTCCTGACTGAAAGGATTCCATTCCTTGTTCTAATAAAACTTCAGCATCAATAACAGCCATAGAAGGAGTAGGCCCAATTAGAAAAAAAAGAGTGGAGAGGGCTATTATTTTTATAGTAGATTTCATTACATTTTCTCCGGAGAAGATATTCCAAGCAGCGTTAGCCCATTTCTTAGAACGATTTTAGTGGCGGCGGTTAAATTTAAGAATGAATTAGTTTTAGTATGATCGGA
>Ga0272440_1004376_pt1 | contig 10114 bp, 8 predicted proteins | sample SSMMMBAug17_FD_192440 | JGI IMG/M metagenome (GOLD analysis project Ga0272440, IMG submission 192440) | Marine sediment archaeal communities from Little Sippewissett salt marsh, Falmouth, MA, United States - SSM-MMB-Aug17 | ecosystem: Environmental > Aquatic > Marine > Wetlands > Sediment ... | reverse complement strand
CTTAAAGTCTATATAAGTTTATGGGGAACTTATTTTACAAGAATTCCTTAATTTTTTTTATTGATTTTTTTCCCAATTCATGACAAGTTAGCTAAAAATTTGGAGGCAATTTAATGAGAAAACGAATCTATTTAACAACAATATTGCTTGTCATGAGCGTGTTTACAATAAAGGTGGTTTTTGCTGATGATACCCCCCAAAAAGCTAACGATCAAAAACAGACAAAGGCAAAAATACAAAAAAGCAGTTCCTTAGAAAAAAAAATTGATGGCCTTATTTCTCAGCAAAAACAATATCAAAAATCAATTCAAAGCCTTGAAAAGGAAATGGATAAGCAGGCCAGCTTACAAAATAAATTTCAGGCTGAAGTTGCTGAAAAATTTAAATCATTACAAACGCAATTAAAGAACCATTGGACGCAGCGTTCTGATCTCGCAAAAAACAATCAAGATGGGCTGCAATTGGAAATTCAAAATATTCACAAACAATTACAAAATTTAAAAGCAACCCTATTTTTGTCTGTATCTGAAACCACACAACATGTTGATCAGACAATGCAGGCCAATAGACAAAATTTTGAAAATCAACTCAATGATATGCGACTCACTGTTGTGGCTGTTCAAGATGCTTTGATGGCTGATCAATCCAATCGGTATTCAACGATAGAATTGTCTGGAAAAGATCTTCAATCAAAGATGGAAACAATCGTAGAACAACTTGAAACCTTTAAAAATCAAATGTCACAAGATAAACCTGACTTACAGCAAATCATGAACAACCAAAACGCCGCCCAGCAAGAACGTTTTGATCTCATTGAGACCAATATTAAAAATCTGGTATCTAATACGAATGCCCAATTGAATTCAGATATAAATGAAACCATTGTTCAATTGAAAAATGATTTTAATCGTTTTAAACAAGATATTGATGACAACTTGAACAAAGTGAGCAGTCAGGTACTTGAAATAAAGCATGAACAACAAATAGAATTACAGTCATTGGTGAAGCAGTTGACAAAAGAATTGAATCGTCATGACCAAAATATTTCAGACAGTCTGATTAAGGCCGAACAAACGCTGGATACCAATCATTTAACATGGCTTATTTATGGGCTGTTTTGTTTAATTATCGGGTTAATTATTTATATTGTCTGGGATCGGAATACCACAGTCGCCCCATTAATTTCCCGAATCCGAAAATTAGAGGACAACCTGGTCATTGAATACTGATATCGACATTCACAATTCAAATACCTCCATTTATGAGGATATCACTTGTTTTCTAAAATACTTGAAACAAATGGGTGCGACTGGAACAGACATTGAGCAAAAATCATTACAATGTATGCGTCAATGGTTGCAGCCCATTGTTCAAAAACAAACGCCAGAAACAAAGATAAAAACACAATATCCGAGCCAAAAATTTTCTGAAACAAAAGCATTAGAGCAACCACAACAAAAGCAAGCCTTCACTCATTCAAATGACACGCTTACGAAATTATTAAAAAAAGTTAAATCCTGTACAAAGTGTAAACTTCATAAATCGCGCACTCAAATCGTATTTGGCGGAGGAAATCCAAAATCACACATCGTTTTTGTGGGCGAAGCCCCTGGATTTGATGAAGACAAAAGCGGCAAACCCTTTGTTGGCCCAGCAGGACAATTACTAACCCGAATTATAAGCGCCATGCATTTGAGTCGAGATATGGTATATATTTGCAATATTCTTAAATGCCGCCCTCCAAATAACAGGCGCCCTGAATCTGATGAAATGGAAGCGTGTTTTGCTTATTTGGAAACGCAATTGGATATTATCAAACCGGATATCATTTGTACCCTCGGAAGTACAGCATCACAAAAGCTATTAAATGTACAAACATCAATAAGCGCAATGCGTGGGCATTTTTATGATTACAAAGGGATTCCAGTGATGCCAACCTTTCATCCATCCTATCTCCTCCGCAATGAATCAAAAAAAAGAGAGGTCTGGCATGATATGCAAATGGTGATGAAAAAAATGCAAGATAGTGTTCAGACATGAAATCAAAAACAAAACAAGTCACACAACAATACCTTTATGGGATTCATCCAGTAAAAGAAGCTTTGATCGCTCAAAAAAGAGATATAAAGCGCGTTTTTATCAATCAAAGACGTCGTAATCCGCGTTTGGATGAAATTGTATCTATGGCAACACAACGAAATATAAAAATTACTTATGTTTCATCATCAGACGTATCAGATATGGCCCAACATGAGGAACATCAACACGTTGTCGCACATGTATCCGCCTTACCTTTGATTAATTTTCAAGATATGATCACATCAAATGCGTTTATCATTATTTGTGATCAAATAGTGGATCCGCATAACATGGGAGCAATTATTAGAACTGCATTGGCCGCTGGTGCGACTGGACTGATTACGCCAAAAGATCACTGTACCCCCCTATCAGCAACTGTCTCAAAAATATCTTCTGGTGCAATGGAACATCTGAAAATTGCACGTGTAACCAATCTTGTGCGCTGTATCAAAACTTTAAAAAAAGAAGGCATTTGGGTCTTTGGCCTGGATGGTCATGCAAAGATATCTGTGTATGACGTCCAATTTGATACCAGTCTTGCACTTGTTGTTGGAGGGGAACATAAGGGAATTCGGCGTCTGGTTTACGAAAACTGTGATCATACTGTTCATATCCCTCAAATTGGGCCATTGGACAGTCTGAATGCCTCTGTTGCTGCGGGTGTTGCCATGTATGAGATATTTAGACAAAGAAAAACTTTTCGGAGCGCGTTATGATAAGAAACAGCATCATCAGTATCTTGATACTGATTACATTGACAGTCTTAATTTATATTAAATATCATCCACCGCAAACCTGCCGATCAAAATCCTCAATTCATGTCGCAATCGTGGGCCCAATGACCGGACAGGGAAATATTATTGGTAAGTCTTTGCTTCGTGGGGCAAATTTGTATGTAGATCAGATCAATCGTAATGGTGGCATTGATGGAAAATGTGTGCAACTGGATGTTTACGATGATATGAATGAACGTAAATCAGCACTTCATAAAGCATCTGAAATTGTTTCACACAATAAAGCCATTGCTGTCATTGGTCACTGGTATAGTGCGTGCTCATTTGCTGCCGGCATGTTGTATAAAAAACATGAAATTCCTATCATCACACCGGGTTCTACCAATGTGAAAGTCACTCGTTTTAATCCCTGGTTTTATCGCCTGGTGTTTAATGATCATCTTCAAGGACGATTTCTGGCCAATTATGCAGTTCATATCTTGAACAAATCAAGCATTATGATTGTGAACGAAGACAATGACTATGGTAATTATCTTGCAACTGTATTTGAAGCGACAGGACGAAAATATGACGCTGAAATCGCATTAATGAAAAGCATTTCTCCAGATAAAGATTTGCGCGCCGAATTTTCATCAGTTATCGGGGCGATTAAACAACAAATCAAGAATAACAAAAAGGATCTTGTTTTATTTATTTCGGCGCATGCTGGATTTGCCAGTCAGTTAATATACCGCATTCGAAATGCAGGATTGAGTATACCAATCATTGTGCCTGACTCATGTGCATCAGATGCTTTTTGGAAAGGGTTTCAAATATATCCAAAAGAAAGACAGTTTCCCGGATATTATTCAAATGGTATTTACGTTACAACCCATTTGCTGTTTGATATTTCTAATGAAGCATCCCTTTTATTTTACGATAAATATCATGAACGTTATGGAGAAGCACCAGACTGGATTGCAGCCCATGCTTATGATGCGGCTATGATCATTGCTGAGACAGCAAAAAAGCAGCATATATCAGGTATTGATATTCAATCAGATCGTAAGAAAGTTCAAAAAGGATTGTTTGAACTCAATCATGTTGATAACGCCATTGAAGGCGTTACTGGCCTGAACTGTTTTGATCGAAATGGGGATTCTTTAAAGCCTGTTGCTGTGGGCTATTATCGGAATCAAAAAATTATTCCGGCACATGTTCAATTTCAGGCCGTGCCATCCTTGTTATCAGAAAGTGAGTCCGAGCAGAATCAGTCATTGATTAAAATAGATGGTCAGAATTATTATAAAACCTGCGTGGTATATACAGGCATTCATATTAAAGAAATCAAGGATTTATCTCCCGGTCAAGGTACCTGCGAAATATCTTTTGATGTCTGGTTTCGCTATCATGGAACCATTGACACATCACAGATAACTTTTGTTAATGCCGCCGAACCTATCAAGCTGGATAAGCCTGTTGAAATTGAAACCAATGGCCATCTAGAATATTGTCGTTATCACGTTCAGACAAAATTTAAAACAAATTTTCTATCGGGTCATACTGTTCATCGATGTCAGGTTGTGGGATTTCAGTTTCATCATCCGACATTAAAGCGTAATCAACTCATATTTGTACCTGATCGCGTGGGCATGGATTTGAAAACGCGAGACAGTTTTGTCAATCATCTAAAAGAACAAAAAGTGATTGGCAGCTTGCATGAATGGACTTTGGACAAGTCCTGGTTGTTTCAGTCGATCCTGAAAAAAGAATCTCTGGGCAAATTGGAATCTTTAAACAGTACAGGCCATACTGATGATTACTCTATGTTTAATGTGGGCGTTCGTATTCAAAAATCATCCATGTCTATTCGGGGTTTAATTACTGAAGACAATGCTGAGCAATGGATGATTATTTGCGCTGTTTTGATTTTAATATCGCTTGTATTCAAAAATCAATTTACACAGAAGTCATCAATGTTTCAATTCTTTCCTGTCATTTATTTATCTGCATCTCTTTGTATCAGCATATTATTTTTATTGTCAGTAGAATCTTTTTTAATGAATTATTTTATCGAGACAATTAATACATACTACCTGGATGCCATGAGCAAAATCTTTGATTCTTTATGGTGGATTGTACCCGCTTTTTATTTGAATTCATTTATAAAATTTCTGATATGGCAGCCCATTGAACATACAACACAGCAAAAAATACCCAATATTATACGTCGATTTGTCAGTTTTATGATTCTGACTTTGACAATATTGGGAATTCTGGCGTTTGTATTTGATCAAAAAATAACAAGCTTGCTGGCAACATCAGGCGTAATTGCTATGATTATCGGTCTTGCCATTCAAATAAATATCTCAAATATTTTTTCAGGCATTGCAATTAATCTGGAACGTCCTTTTTCTATTGGCGATTGGGTCAAAGTAGGTGATCACAATGAAGGCAGAGTATTGGACATCACCTGGCGAACCACCCGACTGATGACACGTGATGATTGTATTTTAAGCATTCCAAATAGTGTTGCCTCAGAATCTGTAATCCATAACTACCATTATCCAGATGATTATGTTCGGCTGTGGTTTGATGTGTATGTTGATTCTAAATATGATGCTGATAGGATCAAAAATCTGTTATTGGCAGCAGTGTCATCATCAAATATTGTAGAAAAAAAGCCAGAGCCATTGACTCGATTTATGGGCTTAACTGATTGGTCAGCAAAGTATCTTGTTTCATTTACAGTGAAAAACTATGGCAATAAAGTACTTGCATGGGAAAAAGTGTGGACTCGTGTTTTAGCACATTTGCATCAGGCGGGAATATCTCCTGCGGTGCGTCAATGGAATGTTGTGACTGATAAGGATTTCTGATTATAACGTTTTTTGGGAAACCAAGAATGTTCAATCATGTAAAGCCATTGTAGGGGCGAACCTTGTGTTCGCCAATTACGTCTGCCGCGCAAAAAACATAATTTTCAAAAAATACACATATGCGACAACAGCAAGTATTGAAAACAAAGAATAATAGTATCCCAAAGGTGCTAATAACGCAACAGTCACCCATTGAAGCGTAATAGTACTTTTTGAATGTAATTGAATGGGAAAATCTTTAAACCGGCAAATTACAGCCAGCCCGCTCAAATTCCACCCATATAATGATAGAATGGTATGTATTCGTAAAATTAAGGTTTTGTCTATTTGAACTGTTGTAAAATAATTCAAAATATACGCAATGCCAGTAATTGCTGTGAGTACTAAAAATACAATGCCTGAAGTTAAAAATGCTTTGGGTTGATGATGCAAACCATAGTTTAAGTATAGGTACAAAACAGAACAAACTGCAATCAACAAAACAATAGAAATAAATAATTCTAAAATCCAGGAACCCATAAGGATAAAAACAAAAAAAGTGATTACGCCCAGATTGATGGCCCAAAAATCTATTTCGCTCAGTATTCGGTATAAAGGGGTATCTGTGTGGTCCATAAAACGAAACATTACAGAAAGCGTAATTAAAGATAAGGGGAACGAAAATCCCAAAAAGAATGTATCCAATTGAAATTTTTCAGATTGAAAAAATAGAAAATACTCACTATTGCAAATGGCGAGAATAGAAATGATTAATCCAATTGACAGGCACAGTAAAGACGCATGGTGAAATTTACTGGAAACGCCTGCTGTTCTTGAAAAGAATTGAAAAGGAAAAAAAGAAAATTGTTGAATGCGCACACGTTCAACAAGTCCGAACAATGCCATTGCTACGATAATCGCAATCATATAAAAATTGAGCCATACAAACAATGCATAAAACAGGCTCAGAACAAAAAAGGTCAGGGTGCAACGTGATGGTTCATCATAACCTTCTGAAAAATATAACAATATGGTGCCACCACTGCACAAATTAAATAAAAATATATGCAATCGTTCAAAATGATTTCCAGGAAAAAAAAGGTGCATGAAACCAAACGATAGCGCCAGGGACATACTAAATAACAATATTAGTTTAAAATAAGATACTTTCATATTAGCCTCTTAACTGCGAATTATTTCAAATCGGCTTGCGGCATCATCATCAAAGGGAGACAATCCCAATAAATGGTGAAAGGCATCCTCAAGTTTTGGATGAATAAACGAATAATTTGTTGAGGTTAGCTTATCGGGTATTGCGTAATTCCCTGACAAAATGACCTCATTTCCCATTTGACCATAAATAGGTGTTATGATCCATTTGGGTATACGAATGGAAATCTGATGGCTAAAAGAGCTGGCAAGACTTTTTGCAAAATCTCGCTGAGAAACAGGATTGGGAGCAGTCACATTGACCGGGCCTGCGAGTTTTTTATGATGAATGACATGATTGACAACGCCGAGAAAATCATCCTCGGAAATCCAGCTGATCACTTGATCTCCATCCCCAAAAGTCATATCAAGACCAGCGCGATAGGCAGGAAGTAAACGTTCCAGCGCACCGCCGCGGGGTGTTAATACAATACCGATCCGCAAAAAAACAACGCGAATACCTGAATCAATAGCTGGCTTAGCTGCTTTTTCCCATTGCTCGCAAACATCAGAAATAAAATCATCGCCTTTACTACTGGATTCTGTGAGGATTTCATCACCCCGATTACCATAATAACCCACTGCAGAAGCGCAAATTAAGGTTTTAGGCGGCTTTTTCAAATTACATAATGTATGCGCTAGAAACTGCGTTCCTTTAACACGACTTCCAATGATACGTTTTTTTTTCTTGGGCGTCCATCGGCCTTCACCAATATATTCACCGGCTAAATGGATGACAGTATCAACATTTTCGAAGGCTTGTTTGTCAATTTCCTGATAATAAGGGTTCCAATGGGCTTCATCTTTTTGTTTTGGAGAATTTCGAACCAGTCGTTTTACTGAATGCCCCTGTGTGCGTAAAAATGGGACCAGCGCTGCCCCCAAAACGCCACTTGCGCCAGTGATTACAATATTGTGATTTTCTCCATAGTTGGACTTATGCCTTAAATCATTCTGAGTGACAGCATGACGATATTCAAACATTCGATTCAAACGTTTCTTTACAGAATTCAGAGCAAGAATATTTGAAAATGGAGATAATGGAAGACGAAATCGGAGATTATCCTCTAGTATAAAGGCGTGGTCGCCATCAGGATGAAATCGATGCTTATGTTCCCAAAACAGGAAAGGCCCATCACGTTGGATATCAGTAAATATCGAATTTTTTTGGTATTCTATGTGGTGCGCAAACCATTTTATCCAAAGGGGACCGACCTTTACTTTGAAATAGGTGAGATCTCCTTCTTTAATGCCACCGCTTTTTGAAATAATTTGAATTTGTTCCCAGGGTGGTGTCAGTCGTTCAATGGCACCTTCATTTTCATGCCATGCAAAAGCTGTTTCCACCGGAACCTGAATACGTGTTTTTTTTTGATAATGATGAATTTTCACCTGGACTCCAATAAATCTGATAAAGATTGTTCAATGCCTGGAAAATGAAACGAGAACTCTTTTTTTAATAGATGTTCAGGGATTGCCTTTTGGCCTGTCAGTAAGGTCTCTGCCAATTCACCAAAAATAAGGCGAACCATAAAAGCGGGCGCTGGAATTACAGCAGGACGATTGAGTGCCTTACCAAGTTCTCGGGTAAATGTCGAATTTCTGATGGGCTGAGGCGCACAAAAGTTAAAAATGCCATCATCGTCCGCATTTTCTGTGAGAAAAATTAATGCGCGACATAAATCATGAATATGTATCCAGGGAACCCATTGTTTACCTGTACCAATTGGCCCCCCCAGCATCAGTCTGAAAGCAGGAAGCATGGATTGCAATGCGCCGCCGCCATGTCCCAAAACAATTCCAAAACGACCAATAATAACCCTGCAATTTTTTGTTTTTGCCTTTAATGCTTCAGCTTCCCAATCTTTACATACAACAGCCAAAAAGTCTTTTCCAGGCGGATGTGATTCGCTGATAGCATCTTCCTGGCATGGACCATAATAGCCAACCGCTGATGCATTGAACAGACACGCATTATTTGACATTGCAGAAACAAGATTTCGGGTGGTCTGAATTCGGGTATTATAGATGCTTTGTTTGTAAGTATCTGTCCAACGTTTGAATATAGAGACGCCTGCCAGATTAATGATTGTATCAAATTCGCTGATTTGTTTCTGCCAGTCCCCTTTTTTACTTGTATCAATGGATAAATAAGTAAAATCAGGATGAGCCAGTTTATCTTGTTTTTCTGATCTGCCACAGGCAGTTACCTGGTGACCTGTATGCAAAAGGTGCCGGCATATATGTTGGCCGACAAACCCCATACCGCCGGTGATAAAAATATTCATTGATCACCTCCATGTTATTACAATCAAAGGTCGGGCTAGCTAAGAAATTCTCAATAAATAAGGAAATTTCTAAAAATAAGTTCCGCATTTTCATATTTGCCAGCCCGATGTAGGGGCGAACCTTGTGTTTGCCCTCGAACAAATAACGCCCCTACACGTTCTTGGCACATAAGTAAATGAGGAATGAAATTTTCAATCATTCCTAAACATTAAATCGACCAGATTCAATCAAAGGTGGATCTCGTTCATCAAGGGTATATACAATGCTATTGTAAAGTACTTTTTTCAGTTCCAAAACAACGACGCGACGCTTATTTTGTGCTTTCGCAAAAGTGACCGCCTCATTCAACAACTCTTCCACAGGACAGGCCTTAACAATGATATTATGTTTTTCGCATTCCTCAGCAGGCAGACGTACACCGGTTAACTGCATTTCAATCATTTTATATTTTGGAATTGCTTTATCAAGAAGGGCAGTCATACCTGGCAAAAAAGGAATCCCTAAATCAACCTCAGGAAAGCAAAAAAATCCGCGTTGGGTACGCATAAAACGAAAATCAAAAGCGCAAGATAAAATGGCACCACCTGCAAAAGAATGGCCATTCATTGCTGCTATGGTTGGCATTGGATACATCAGTACGCGCTTGAAAACATCGTTAAGTTTGTAAAAAAAGGCTTTACAGGTATCCAGATCTTTATTCTGAACAAAAGGGTAGAGCCATTCTAGGTCAATTCCATTTGAAAATATTTTTTCATGTGCAGATTTTACGACCAATGCATTGGCTTCAGTGTTTTGCTCAATATCATCCAGAGTGGATAATACTGCATCTAAAAATGCTGGGTTGAAGCGATTTTCACCATTATTGAATGTTACAATCGCTACGTTTTCATCCAGTGTGTATTCGACAAGAGCCATTAATTTTTCCTCCAATTATAAATGTTGATGGTGCATGAACAAAACAGTCGA
>Ga0272440_1004375_pt1 | contig 10116 bp, 9 predicted proteins | sample SSMMMBAug17_FD_192440 | JGI IMG/M metagenome (GOLD analysis project Ga0272440, IMG submission 192440) | Marine sediment archaeal communities from Little Sippewissett salt marsh, Falmouth, MA, United States - SSM-MMB-Aug17 | ecosystem: Environmental > Aquatic > Marine > Wetlands > Sediment ... | reverse complement strand
TTTTAGTCATTAATTTATTCCATTTCTAAGACATAGGGCTGTAAAGTAATATATAACACTTGCCCTCAAATTCCTTTTTATAAAATCACTTTAATTTGTTTTACTTTACACATTTTAATGAATCTTTCAACGTCAATTTAAAGAAATATTAAATCTAAATTATAAATTACTTGTTTTTTTCTGTGTCTTGTGTTTTTCAGGTGCGTAAATATTAATTAAAAAAATATACATATTTTCTTAAGAGAAGAAAGGAATACTATGATTAGTATCAATGAACATTATAAAAAACTGAATTCATCATATCTTTTTTCAGATATAGCCCAACGTGTTTCAAAATATCAAAAATCTCACCCAGAAAAAAAAATCATTAAGCTGGGAATTGGCGATGTAACAGAACCTTTACCACCTGCATGCATTAATGCAATGCATAAAGCATGTGATGAAATGGGAAACAGAGAATCATTTAAAGGTTATGGTCCTGAACAAGGCTATGAATTCTTGAGAGAAACCATTGCAGAAAATGATTTTAAAGCAAGAGGTGCTAATATAAGTGCTAATGACATTTTTGTAAGTGATGGTGCAAAATGCGACACAGGTAGTTTTCAGGAATTATTCACGCAGTCAATAAAAATTGCAGTTCCAGACCCTGTATATCCAGTTTATGTAGATACAAACGTGATGGCTGGGAGGACAGGAAATTATGTTGATGGTCGTTATCAAGATCTTATTTATTTAGAAAGCACTAAAGATAATAAGTTTGTTCCTGAATTACCAGAAAATCAGGTGGATTTAATATATCTTTGTTATCCCAATAACCCTACTGGTGCAATCATTACTAAAGCTGAATTGGAAAAATGGGTAAGATATGCAGAAAAAAATAATGCATTAATTCTTTTTGATGCAGCTTATGAAGCTTTTATTCAGGATGAAGCTCTTCCTAAAAGTATTTATGAAATACCTGGTGCTGATAAAGTCGCTGTTGAATTTAGAAGTTTTTCTAAAACAGCTGGATTTACAGGAATCAGATGCGCATACACTGTTGTTCCTGAGTCATGCATTGTATATGATGAAGCAGGTGAGCCAACTAAATTAAGAGACTATTGGAATAGACGTCAAACAACACGTTTTAATGGAGTTTCATATCCAGTTCAATGCGCTGCTAATGCAGTATATTCAGAAGAAGGTCAAAAACAGGTAAAAGAATTAATTTCATATTATCTTAAAAATGCTGTTGTTATTCGAGAAGGACTTACTTCTATGGGATATAATTGTACTGGCGGAGAAAATTCTCCTTACATTTGGGTAGAGACTCAAACAGATTCCTGGGAGTTTTTTGATCTCTTATTAGAAAAAGCAGGAGTCGTTTGCACTCCTGGTTCAGGTTTTGGTAAATGTGGTGAAGGTTTTGTTAGAATCAGCGCATTTAATCAATACGAAAAAGTTGTTGAAGCAATTGATCGTATTACCAAACTTAAATAATTTTTTTTGAAAATGTGACGTGAATTATTGGGCATCCTTCAAATTTGTTGAAAACTAGTTAACACTTTCAGAAATTGGAATTGTGTTTCCCTTTGTAGAGACGCACGGCAGTGCGTCTCCGAGCGAAGAAAGGTCGAACAACTCATTGAAAAGAAAGAACCAAAAAATGTTAACCTTTCTCTGCTCGGAGACGCACTGCCGTGCGTCTCTACATAAGACAAACTGTGCTTCAAAAACTGTTAACTGGTATATGAAAGATGGCGTCTTTGGCTGTGACAAACACTCAGGCTTTTTGGATATAAAAACCGAAAGTGAAAAAAATGAGACATTTTCATTCTTATGGACCTGTAGATCGACGATATCATTACTGTGTTGATCGAAAGGATATAATTGAAAAATGTACAAAACAACTGATTGGTATACCTGAAGAAGGTGGTCATTATTTTACCATTTGGGCTCCCAGGCAAACAGGCAAAACATGGATCATTCAACAATGCGCAAAAAAAATTAAGACATTGTATGCAGACAATTTTATTGTCGTTGATCTATCTATGCAATTATATGCACTTTCTGATAAAGATGATCCCACTGACATTTTTTTCAAAACCTGGCAAAGTGCGTTCTATAGTAAACTTAAATTAGATGTTGGAACAATAAATCAATGGCAAGATTGGATAAAATTATTTGAAAAAAATACTGATTTGTTCAACAAACCATTAATTTTAATTCTTGATGAATTTGATAAATTACCCCCTGAAATTATTGATAACGTTGTATCCATGTTCAGACATATGTATTTATCCAGAGATGAGTATGTTCTTCATAGTCTTGCGTTGGTCGGTGTCAGAGCGGTATTGGGAGTTGATTCAAAAACAGGATCACCCTTTAACGTGCAACGATCAATTCATATCCCAAACTTAACCTTAAAAGAAGTTCAACAGATGTTTGATGATTATCAAGCTGAAAGCGCTCAACAAGTAGAAACTAAAATAGTTAACAGACTTTATGAAATAACAAATGGCCAACCAGGTCTTATTGGTTGGTTTGGAGAATTGCTTACTGAAAAGTACAACAAAGATCCAAGTCAAACAATTAATACAAAACTATGGAATGAGGTTTATTCTGCATCTATTCATATCGAACATAACAATACTGTTTTGAACATGATTGCTAAAGCAAAAAAAGACTATAAAGCAGAAGTCTTACAACTATTTAAAGAGTCCAATATAGACTTTTCATTTACTGTTGATTGGTGCAATTATATGTATATGAATGGTTTGATCATTTATGAAAAGATTTGTCAAACAAATGAAATTAAATATATTTGTCAATTTTCATCACCTTTTGTTCAGTCTATCTTATACAATGTTTTTACTCGGGATATCGCAAAAAGCCACAGTGGAAAAATTATGTCTCTTGATCCTTTAGATTCTTTAGAAGATGTTTTTGAAAAAAAATCCATAAACATCCCTGCATTGTTAGATCGATATAAAAACTATCTCAAGCGATTGAAAGAAAATGGAGAAAACCCCTGGGCAAATCAACCTCGAAGAAGATCTGATTTACATTTAACAGAAGCAGTTGGACATTTTCATTTATATTATTGGTTAAAAATGGCTTTAGATGACATATGTTCAATCAACCCTGAATTTCCAACAGGCAATGGCAAGGTTGATCTTCACCTAACCTGTGAAGAAAAAAGAGGAATTATTGAAGTAAAAAGTTACACAAATGCTAACAAATACAAAGCTGCCATAACTCAGGCAGCTGAATATGCAAAACAAACCAGGTCTAATAATGTAACAATAGCCATGTTTACTCCATTTACTGATGAAGATGTTTTAAATAAGCTGTCTGTATTAAAAATAGTTGATAGTATTCATGTAAATGTCGTTGCTATAGGTCAGGGTTAAGACTTATTAAAATTTAGCCACTCCTCATTGCCACTCCATGCAATATTATTTTTAATAAAAAAATCAATGGAGTTATCTGTAAAACCAGATATAGAAAAAACTATCAATAGATATTTAATTATTTTTTCTTTTTTTATTAAATAATTAGCCTTTTCAAAAAAATTTTTAGCTTCATCAATTGAAAATTTTGCCACTTCTCGATTTTTTACTTCACCTATAATCGAATATTCAGAATCGTCTGCTCTTGCAAAAATATCCACTTGTAATTCATTTTGTTCAATTGGTGATGCAGTATATGACCATACAGTTTTGTATTTTACAAACTGAAAATCATCTGGGGTGTTATTAGTAATTTTATTATAAAATTTTGTATTTTTATAAGCTCTTGCTCTCAAATTATCAATAATAGCATATTCAGAAAAAAGCCCTTTTGCATAGCTGTATTTTCCTCTAATTTCATAATATTTTGTTTTCCATGATGTTAACATTTCCTGATACTCTTTTATTATGTCTTTGGGATTAAACTCTTTGATATCATCTTCATATTTGCTACGAAAAACTTTATCAAAGATATTATCCTGGACACCTTGGTAATAATAGTTACTATCACCTTGCTCAATAATGTCTGCATTTACAAGAGATTGTAATTTTTTTTCAAGATTTGATTCATTCATTTTAAGGTTTAATTTTTCTTTTAATTCTTTCCTGCTTACCTGTCGATTTCTGTTATTACATAAGTATAGAACAATATTTTTTGCATTATTGTCATTTACTTCTGATAAGGCGTACATTATATATTCCATCCAGGTTGCTCTAATAATTCCCATTTTGTTTCTTGTTTCAAAATCCAGGGTTTTAAGTACTCCATTTTCAAATGCAAGGTCTTTTTCTGGACACATTGAGTAAAATATCGAACTAATGTAAAAAGGATTTCCCTCACTTATTTTTGCAATTTGATAGGCTGTTTCTTCAGCAACAGAAATTTCTTCTATTTGAGAATATTTATAAACCATTTCAATGGCTTCATTTTCAGGCATATTTTCAAAAAATTTGTAAATAAATCTTCCTGGTAGCATCGACCTTAAATCACTCATTAACCAACCAATCCAACTTCCTGCAACTAACATCGGTGCATGTTTGTATTCTGATGTATGAAGATAACTACCTGCCATATTATTAATGCACTGTTTCATATCGTTATCACGATAAATCATCTTGTTGATAAGTTGAAACTCATCAATTATTTGAAGAATACCTTCATCATAAAAAGCAGCAATAGTCCTGGGAGCTTCTCGAACAGCATCCCAAACAAGTTCAGTTTTTTCTTTTGAAAGCCTTTCAACATTTTGAATATATGTATGAATAAAGTCAAAACCTCCTTTTTTAGCTAAATTACTGGCATTTTCAAAACTGCCAATTTCAATATAACTTAAATATTTTTTTTCTTTTAATTTGTATGCAAGATATTGATATATGAATGTAAAAAAATAATTTATTGAAAAATCAATCAGGTTATACTGTTTTTCTCTAATCTCGTAATAAAATGGAATAACAGTATTGTTTTGAAATAAAATATTGAATAATCTTTGCAATAAGGCTGTTTTACCTGTTTTTCGTCTTGATATAATAGCCATGCTTTTGGACAGTCTAAGTTTTATTTTGTCAACCCAATTCATTAAAAATGTCAATTCTTTTTTGCGACCAGTAAATAGTTCAGGGTTGCCTATTTTTTCCTGTAAGTAAAATTCCATTGATTATTTCCTTATTATTAAATTACATGACTTTTGTATTAAATATTCTTTTATTATAGTATTTGCTGTCCCTTAGTTCAATATGTTTTGTTGATTTTATTCTTATCCTTGTGTATTATGTTTATAGATTTAATAAATTTTTTTTGAGATTAAATCTATCTTAAAGTTATAAAAAAGTCATTAATAGATTTAGGTATTGAAAATTTTAAAATATACAAACAAATTGGAAATAATTAGGAGTTTATATAAAATATGAAAAAAATAGCATTTCAAGATTATTTTCCAGATGAGGTTGCTGTTTGTTATGGTTGTGGACGACATAATCATGAAGGGCTTCATATAAAAAGTTATTGGGAGAATGATGAAGGTGTTTGTAGATTTTTACCAAAAGAACATCATATTGCATTTCCAAAGGTTGTTTATGGAGGATTGATAGCTTCTTTAATTGACTGTCACAGCATATGTACTGCAATGGCGCATGCATACCGCGAAGAAAAAAGAGAAATGGGAACTCAACCTGGCATTTATTTTGTAACAGCTGAACTAAATGTAAGTTTTCTAAAACCAACACCAACTGAAATTGAACTGGTTCTTCGCGCTCATGTTACTGAAACAAATTCTCGTAAATCATATGTCCATTGTTCAGTTTTTGCTGGTGGTGTAGAAACAGCTTTTGCTGATGTTTTGGGTGTACGTGTACAAGATTATAATAATAATGAAAGGCTTAAAGAATGATAACTTATCAGGTAACTACAATTATTGATGCTGAAAAATGTATTGGATGCGGACTATGTATAACTGTTTGTCCATCCAAAACGTTATCAATAATAAATGAAAAAGCGACAGTAACAGGAGACGAGTCTCTTCAATGCGGACATTGTGAAGCTATCTGTCCTCAAAATGCTATTAAAGTTGGTGCTCTTGATCCAAATCTTTTTTGTACTAGTTTTGATGAAGACAAAAGATGGATGGATTATAGTGAAATGGATATAAAGCAGCTTGTTCGTTTAATGAGATCCAGAAGATCATGCAGAAATTATTCTGATAAACCAGTAACAAAAGATATTCTAGATGACCTTATTAAAATAGGTATATCTGCTCCATCAGGATCAAACAGCCAGGGTTGGACATTTACTGTCTTACAAGATGAATCTACACTGCTTTCATTTGGTCAAAAAGTGCTTGAATACTTTAAACGCTTAAATCATATGGCTGAAAACTATCCATTGAGACTTTTGTCTTACCTTTTTGCTGGAGATGAGTTAGGTCTTTACTATCGTAATTATTATCAAAAAGTGAAAGAAGCCATTGCAGAATTCGAGCAAGATGGAACAGATAGACTTTTTCACGGTGCAAAGGCTGCAATTTTAGTTGGAGGAAATAAAAAACTATCTTCTTCACCACAAGAGGATGCATTATTAGCTTCCCAAAATATTCTATTAGCTGCACATTCAATGGGGTTAGGAACATGCTTAATTGGTTTTGCAGTTGAAGCAATGAAAAGAGACCCATTAATTAAAAAATATATTGAAATTCCAGAGGAAGAAAATATCTATGCAGTTATCGGCATTGGGTATCCAAAAGAAAAATATCAATCAGTAACTGGGAGAAAACCTATTAACGTCAGATATTTTAAAGATAAATAGGACTATCATAGATGAAACGTACATTTTGGATAATCCAATTGTTTAAAAGATTACCAATAAATTTAAAAATTTTATCTTCGCTTTTTAAGGATTATAAGGCCGGTCGTTACAGAAAATTTCCAATTAGAGCTTTATCAGCCATTGCTTTGTTTATAGCATACATTATCAATCCATTTGATTTAATATCTGATTTAGTTCCATTCTGGGGACAATTAGATGATGTTGCAATGTTAACGTTTTGTTTATATTTAATTGAAAAAGAGACTGAACAATATACATCATGGCAATCAAATACTGGTAACTTTTAAACTCTATTTGATAAAACGCTTGACAATTGACCGATATACAATTTAAGAAAAAACTTTATTTAAAAATATAAAAAAATGAAGGTATGAATATGGGACGTCCGCAAAAAAATCGTATCATTGAATTCCCACCAAACATTTCTTATTTCAAACCAAGAGGCATCCCTATGTTTGATCTTGAGGAAACTCAGTTAACGTTAGACGCAATCGAAGCAATTCGTCTGGCAGATCTCCTGGGAATGACACATGATGAAGCAGGTCGACAAATGGGAGTATCCAGAGCTACTTTTGGACGAATTGTTGAAAATGCTCGATCGATTGTTGCAGATGCTTTAATTAATGGAAAGGCTATAAAAGTTGAGGGTGGTAATTACAGGGTAATGAATCAAAATGAACATCGAGCTTTTAAATGTCTGCATTGTGATAATGATTGGAAAGAACCTCGTGGCACTGGTAGGCCTGTTGGATGCCCTAAATGCGAAGAAAAAAATTTTTATCGACAGGCCTGATGTATAGTATTTCTTATATATTTTTGTTGTAAAAATTATAAAATCAATATATTATTATGAGATTTTGAAATTATAGTGCTTGTTCTGTAATGATAAAGCATGATTATTATAGGAACCAGAATTAGAATAATCGTTCCATAAAAAATGGGACGTTACTTTAGTGCTGGTTTCTTAACGCAAAGGAGGGAGAAAACAGGTAACATGACCTCAAACAAAGAAAAACTGCTCGCGTATGCCATCACATTAGTGATGTTGCTGATTGGTGTTGTGGGGTATGCCGCTTTTGATGAAAAAGCGCCAAATACGCCCTATCGGATCTTGTTTCAGTCGATGGCGGGAAAAGTTCAGTTTGATCATATGGAGCACGTAGGAGACTATGGGCTGTCATGTAATGATTGCCATCATAATCTGTCTGAAGGTGAAACAGAACCTGATACTTGTGGTTCCTGCCATTTACCAGATGCTGATGACCCGATCAAACGATCAGAAGCTTTTCATAATCAGTGTATCGGCTGTCATCAAGGTGGCGGACCTACTAAGTGCAACGGTTGCCATCTATTGTAATCCCAGATTACAGTAAATTGAGTAAGGATAATACCTGAAACTTATATCTAAATCTTTTAATATTGATATAAATTCAGGGCGGATCCGAATGAATGATCTTAAATACCATGAAAAAGATACAAAGGTAGAGCGATGATGAAACGTTCGTTTTTTGGATCAGCTACTCCTGCTTTTAGGTATGCCATATCTCCGCATAAAATCGAAGATATTCCATTACCTGAACAGGTAACGCTATTTGTTGACCAACCCAAAAACAGGGACCGAAAATATGTCATTAAAATTGGTGATACTGTTAAAACCGGTCAGAAATTAAATATATTCGATGGTGTAGAAACCTCAACAGTTTCAACAGTTACTGGAACTGTTACTGATATTCAAACCTATCGAAGTGATTATGGCCAGACATATACATCCCTGACTATTAATACTGCCGACGATGACATGGATGATACTATCGCGGCATTAACCCAATCACCTGCCTTAGAGAATCTGATTCCATTCTGTCAAAATCTTCCTGGAGCACCAGATTTGTCTGTGTTTGAGCAAGAAGCTTTAACCATTCATACTGTTGTTATTAATGTCCTGGATGATGACCTGTTGGTCTCAGTAAATCAATGGGCGGCCCATTACATGACTTCTAATATAAAAGCAGGGGTCAATTTTCTTAAAGATATTCCAGGTGTCAAACGAGTTCTTTTGACTTCCCCTGAAAGATTACTTTCTGTTGTTAACACATGCGGGGCCGAAATATCAGTTATAGAAGAAACATATCCCAAGGTTTTACCTGCTTTTATTATGAAAAATGTTCTTGATACTGACTTACCAGAAGGAGCCACTCCTGAAAGTCAAGGAATAACTTTTCTTAAAGCTGAAGCTGTTGCTGCAATAGGTCAAATTATTTCGTCAAAAACATTGCCACTTGAAAAAATGCTGACAGTTATCAAACGAGATGGCTCCTGCCAAAATGCTCGTGTTCGAATAGGCACAACTTTAGCAACTGTCTTTAAACAATTAAATATTAACACACAATCTGGAGATCGTCTTATTTTAGGAGGCCCAATGAGGGGCTCTGCTGTGTATTCAGAAGATATCCCTGTATTACAGACTACAGATGGTGTTATGGTACAAAGCGCATCGGATATCCCTGAAATCTCAACTAATCCATGTATTAATTGTGGTGAATGTGTAAGAGTTTGCCCTGCAGAAATGCCAGTTAATGTGCTGGTTCGATATCTGGAAAATGGATTATACGAAGATGCAAGAGATTTGTGTGACTTGCTATGTTGTATAGAGTGTGGACTTTGCAGCTATGTATGCCCTGCAAAAATGCCTGTTTTCCAATATATAAAACTGGGAAAATATGAACTTTCTCAAATCGAAACTGCGGAGGAATAAGATGAGTAACTCTAAAAAGTTCGTTGTTTCCCATGCGCCATTTTGGCATAATGGGGACAGTATTACAGCCCGTAGTTATCATACCATGATCGCAGCAATACCAGCTGTTGCGTTTGGTATTTCCAGTTATGGTTTACCAGCAGCTCGAGTGATTGCACTTTCTATTGCATGCGCTATGTTATGGGAACTGGGTATGAATTATCTTTTACGCCAGGAACATACTATTGGTAATGCAACTTCAGCAGTTATTGGCTTATTATTTGGAATGTTATTACCAGCAACAGCACCCTGGTGGATTGTCGCATTTGGTACCTTCCTCGCAGTCATTGTCGGCCGGGAAATATTTGGTGGAATGGGAGGTAACCAATTCAACCCTGTATTGTCTGCTGTTGCGATTATAATGCTTTCTTGGCCTGATATGTTTGATTATTATGGTGCCCTTGTTAACTATAATCCATCCTATCCAATGATATATCCACTTGAAACTTTAAAATTTCAAGGCGTTGAGGCTGTTTCTGATATCAGCATTTTAAACTTGCTTCTGGGTAAACAAG
>Ga0272440_1004374_pt1 | contig 10119 bp, 8 predicted proteins | sample SSMMMBAug17_FD_192440 | JGI IMG/M metagenome (GOLD analysis project Ga0272440, IMG submission 192440) | Marine sediment archaeal communities from Little Sippewissett salt marsh, Falmouth, MA, United States - SSM-MMB-Aug17 | ecosystem: Environmental > Aquatic > Marine > Wetlands > Sediment ... | reverse complement strand
ATGAAAGTTGAGGGACACAGTATGCGTCCCTATTTTCAGAAAGGTGATACTGTCGAACTGTTACTGAATGAAATGAATATACACACTTTAAAAACAGGGGATATTATCGCATTTTTGAATAATAATATGATTATTGTTCATCGATATATCAAAAAAAAGAAAGTAGGGAAATATTGGAAAATTTGCCAACGTGGTGATCATCTGAGAGGATTTCGATGGATTGAAGCACATCAGATTATTGGAACAGCAACAGCGATTCATAGAAATGGTCAACGAATTGATTTATTGTCTCGATACCAAATTATTCGGAACCGATTTTTTGGGTATTTGGGATGGCTTTGGATCAGTGCTCTGGAATCCCGACCTATAAAACCGAAATCCAGCCTGAAGGGGTAAAAAATGCCAATACACCATAATAAAAGCAAGTCAACCCGATGTTTGGCAGTACTTGGAACTGGATCAGATGTCGGAAAAAGTGTTATTGTAACTGCACTGTGTCGATGTCTGTACAATCGGGGGATCAGTGTGGCGCCTTTTAAGGCACAAAACATGTCGAACAATTCGGGGGTAACACCGGAAGGCCTTGAAATGGGAAGGGCTCAGATTGTCCAGGCTGAGGCAGCACGACTCGCTCCCAATGTGGACATGAATCCAATTCTATTAAAACCGACCACCGAAATAGGATCTCAGGTTATATTAATGGGCAGGGTTATGAACCAATCCACTGCCCGAGAATATCATGAACACAAATTCCAATTGGAAAAAGCGGCCCAATCAGCCCTTTCACGACTTTTAACAAAGCATGAAGTTGTTGTCATGGAGGGGGCTGGTTCCTGTGCTGAAGTCAATTTGATGAAAAATGATATTGTCAATCTCCGCATGGCTGAATACGCTGATGCTCCAGTGATACTTGCAGCAGATATTCATAGAGGTGGCGTGTTTGCGCAAATTATTGGCACCCTGGAATGCCTTCCTCCTGAACAGAGCAAGAGAATTGCTGGATTTATAATCAATCGTTTTAGAGGGGATATATCGCTTTTTGAAGATGGGGTCAATTGGATTGAATCACGCACCCGAAAACCGGTTTTCGGGATATTGCCCTGGTTTTCAGATTTCCGCATTGAGGCCGAAGACTCAGTTGTAATTGAAAAGCCAATACAAGTCCCGGATTACGCAATTCAAACCCCTGCCATCGCGGTCATCCGCATCCCGCACATATCCAACTTTACCGATTTTGACCCATTGTTCAGAATTGATGGTCTGCATACTTATTTTCTTGAATCTCCCCAGAGTCTTGACCCTTTTTCCGCTGTTATTCTTCCGGGTTCTAAATCTTCTCGGTGGGACCTTGAATGGCTTTTTGAAACAGGTTGGTCGGATAGAATCTGCTCATATTCGAATGATGGTGGTCATATGCTTGGCATTTGTGGAGGATATCAGATGATGGGCATTGCGATTCATGATCCAGATGGTATTGAGGGCAGCCCTGGAACAACCAGGGGATTAAACCTTCTGCCTGTGGAAACCAGGTTAATCGCACCCAAAACAACACGCCGAACAATATTTTCATGGGAAAGTGCCAGGGGTACCGGTTATGAAATTCACATGGGAAAAACAATTCGAAAGGGAGGAACGTCCTTATTTCAAGTCCACAAAACAGATGGAACGTCCATAACATGTGAAGATGGATGTATTTCTGAGGATGGCACAAACATGGGCACTTATATTCATGGGCTTTTCGATCAGTCTGAAATAACAAAGGTCTGGCTGAAAAGAATTGGTATTCAAAGCCTGAAAATAAATAGTTTCTATGGCCTGACTGCCAGAGATGCGGATTATGATAAATTAGCCCGCCATTTTGAAACTCATATGGACATGGAAAAAATATTGCAGCTCATTGAATAATTCTTTCATTCTTGGATATTACATGCTTGATTTCAGTTATTTTTTGAGGGCAATCATAAGAAACACTAAAAAGTGATTTCAACCTTCCCATTTCCATCAGTTTTAAGCTGTTGTTTTTGATTGACAGTGTAAATATGTGTTTTTTTCAAGCCTGCCATTTGAACCATACCTTTTCCAAAACCTTTAAAATCAATATGAATTTTGTTATCAGTCACCTGAAAATCCTTGACCCAACCATTTGCACGTTCAATATAGGGAATGCGCTGTTTATTGGTTTCGCCCGATGCAAACGCAATGATTGCATTGTTGGTGTTTGGTTTGAGAGAGACATAAAGTCCCTGTGGTTGTTTGGAAAATCCAATGACATTATGACATTTTTGCAAATCCGGAAGGTTTTCAGCGTGATTAAATCGAACAGTCAGACAATGATCGTAATCCTTGATTACATAATTGCCCGCCTTGTTTTTAAAAATCTGAATGTTCAAAAAGTCCTGCATCATTTGAATGTATTGCGAGGTATACACAAGGGCAATATCCTGCTTGAGCACCCATTCATAAACATCTTGTAATGCCTTTAATGATGATTTATATTCTCCACTATAAAAATGATAATATATATCAATCGGTTTTAATCGCCTGGGCAAATTTGTTTTTTTCATTGTTTTTATTATTTTACTAAAGCCATAGTAGGGTCCTTCCCAAAGGTTGGTTAAAATATTTTCATTGGCCTGACCACAATGAATCTGATACGTGCTGCCGACTTTCCGATATAAAGGGGCGACAGCAGTGTAAGAATTATTGGCATCATCAAAAACAGTATCACCGCCATTCATATTGTAAAAATTATTCTGATAACAGTTCTTCAAATCCCTTTCTGTAGGGTCACACGCACCAGACCAGAGCATTACGCGGCAAGGTTTATTGGGGGGAGCCAAATTTTCGCTGATATAATTAATTGAATAGACAATTTCTTTTTTTGAGTTGAATGTATATCCCTTGACCATAATTCCATATTGGCTGGGATATCTATCTTTCACTGAAGATTTCTCATTCCAGTAATAAGGATGGGAAAAAGCATGCGAAGCAGGCTCAATGTTAGGCATTGCAAATATATCTTTTGCAATATCCACAATTCTTTGATTCCCAGTCGCCTCCGGAGCAATTTCAGCCACAATGACCGACACTGTGACTGGATAGTTGTATTTTTTTAGAACCTCATCCCGAACAACTTCAGCACATGTTTTTTTAGAATTTATCCGAGAGGGACCAGAAAAAGCATCACCATCAATATGAGAAAAAGCAACGCGCATCCCATTTAAGGTTGTAGGATCCGGACATGGTCTCATTTTTAGTCCCAAAGCTTCCTCAAAAAACATGAATGGATTTAGATACCATTTTTTTTTATAGGAAACTGGATCCATCCAGTACATTTCAGAATACCATGCAAAACCACCATTGGGACCTGTAACAATGGTGGCGCTCTCTGAATTTTTCAAATCCTTTCGCTTAATTGCCAACCATGTCTTAACTTTAGGATCCATTACCACAAATTGCTCATAGGTTTTAGGAAAAATGGGATAGGGTCTTTCGAATTCAACGCCTTCAGGATCTTTAAAATGATACCGAAGTCGTCCCCGATGGCTAGAATACATTCCTTTATACTGGATACCGATATACGCATAAATGGCATCTGTAATTTTTTTGATTTTTTCTTTATTGCTTGAGTCATTACCACTCAAGGGCCCTAAAACAATAAGTTTTTTTTTAGTATCACATTGGTGTTTCAGCCATTTGAGCCAGACAATACCATTTTTCATTTCAATCGAGTTAAATGTCGTGATTATCGCGTGGTATTGTTTCATTTTTTGATCATTGGGTAATGTCTGTGTGTTGACATCAATATAGTCTGATAGAAGCCCATAATAGTCTGTTACTGTTTGACATATTTCAAAATACGTGTTGATATTTTCTTTTTGTCCGGTGTTTGATTGATAGGCGATTAATAGTTTTCTTAGAATTCTTGTGTTGCCTGATAATTGTGTATTGAAGAAAAAAACAATCAATACACATGGAATGATCATCTTATTTGTTTTCATGTTATTACTTCCTTTTTTTTGATATTTCTTAAATGGGATGCGCCTAAAATAGGGCGCATTTTCTTTTCCGAGCTTTCCTATGCAAAAATTTTTCCATTGACAATTATAAAAAATTAAATAATCATTATAATTCTATTGCATTTGATTACAACTTATGTCATATGAATTTAAAAAAATTCAAGGGAGCCAAAGTGTACGCCCTTGAACATTAATGTTTAGGAATGCTCGAAAAATAAATTCCTCATTTACTTATGTGCCAAGAACGTGTAGGGGCGAACCTTATGTTCGCCCATCGTACATAGGAACGAAAGCGTTATTCGTTCGAGGGCGAACACAAGGTTCGCCCCTACATCGGGCTGGCACATAAGTAAATGGGGAACTTATTTTTCGAATTTTCCTTAAAAGCAAAAAGAAGGTTCAATCCTGGAAAAAAGATGAAACCAAATACGAAAATCGGATTCATTGGTGCTGGAAACATGGCCGAGGCATTCATCAGCGGTTTAACAAAACGAGTGGATCCCTCACACATTCAAATGAGCGATCCAGATAACCAACGATTATCACTAATTAAAAAAAAATATAACGTCATATGTGCATCCAATAATTTAGAATTGTTTCAAAACAATAACATTGTGATTCTTGCAGTAAAACCACAAATCATGAAAACTGTGCTTCAAGAAATAAGTCCTTCGCAAATTAATGCGCATCGACTGGTGGTTTCAATTGCAGCAGGCATTCAATTACAGACACTGATGCAGTTTCTGTATAAAGATCTGGCAGAAGAATCACATCATTTGTTACCAATCATTCGGGTCATGCCAAACACACCGGCATTAATTCAATTTGGGATGTCTGCTTATTGTGGGAACATGTTTGCAACAGAAAATGACATGCAAATTGTGCATGAAATATTGTCTTCAATGGGAAAAGTCATTGCTGTTGATGAAAACCAAATGAACGCAATTACTGCAATTTCAGGCTCGGGCCCTGCTTATTTATTTTATTTTGTTGAATCAATGATTGAGGCTGCCAAAAAACTGGGATTTTCAGAAAACCACTCACGAATGCTTGTTCTTCAGACTGCTGAAGGTGCAATAAAAATGTTAAAACAACCCGAAGCATGCCCCATAAAATTACGTCAGCAGGTAACTTCAAAAGGAGGCACTACTGAGGCAGCCATTGGTTTAATGGATTCGCATTCTGTTAAGAATGTAATAATCAATGCAATTATGCAGGCAACAAAGCGTGCAAAAGAACTTAGTCAAATATAATAGAAAATGCATTATTTATTTATTGTCATTCGCATGGGATTAGGGGTCGTTTTTATTTGGGCATCTATGGACAAAATAATCAATCCTGAGCAATTTGCTGAGATGGTATATCATTATAAAATTTTGCCCATTCTTTTGGTGCATCCAGTAGCTGTATATCTACCCTGGCTAGAACTAATAACCGGAGTATTGTTAGTAATTGGCGTATGGGAGCGGGCTGGTTTAATCATTTTTAACCTGTTTATTTTTATTTTTTCAATTGCTTTGGCATCAGCACTATATCGCGGATTAGATATTCATTGTGGATGTTTTACTGTAGACCCCAATGCTGAAAAAGAACTGCTCATGTCTTTATTACGTGACATTCTGTTTCTTTTTTTGGGCACTGTTTGTTTAATCAATGCCATTCGTAAAAAGGATATTTAGCCAAGATTATGTTTATTAACAACATCTCATATCATGCCGCATTTTTAGCAGGGCTGTGGTCTTTTTTTTCACCATGTATTTTCCCCTTGATACCGGCATATTTCTCGTTGATTACCGGATTCAGTCTTGAAGAGCTCACAAGTGGAGACCCCCAAAAAATTCGGCGAAAAGTTGTAATGTCTACAGTAGCTTATGTTCTGGGTTTTTCAACAGTATTCATAATATTGGGTGCATCAGCATCGTTTCTTGGACAAATGGTTTTAAGCTATAAATCTGTGATTCGAATTGTGGGCGGTCATGTAATTTGTATTTTGGGCTTTCATATGATTGGCCTTATCCAAATTGCTGGACTTGATATTGAAAAGCGTGTTCATGTTCATAAAAAACCATTGCATTTTATGGGCACTTTTTTTATTGGAATGGCTTTTGGCGCTGGATGGAGCCCGTGTACAGGCCCTCCTCTGGCTGCCATTTTAGCGTTAGCAATGAATCAACAAAGTGTCGGACAGGGGATCATATTGTTAACATTATATTCAGCAGGTCTGGCGCTGCCATTTTTGGTGATATCCTTTTTCATTCAATCGCTATTAACCTGGCTTTCTAAAGCAAGACAATTTATCAAGTATGTGAATATCATGACAGGATTACTGTTGGTTGTAATTGGTATTCTTTTAATCATTAATAAATTATATATTTTTATTCCTACAATAGGGTAATACTATGAAAAAAAGCAAAATAATTTTCATTCTTTTTTGTGTCATCGTTTTTTTTAGTTCATCAGTCCGGGCCGGTCGCGTTGAATGGTTAGATTACGATCAAGGGCTTAAAAAGGCCAGAAGTGAAAAGAAACCCATTTTTTTATATTTTTATTCCAACAGATGCGGTTACTGCCAATTGGTTGAAAACAAAACGTTTTCTGATCGAACAGTTTCCAATCTTTTACAAGATACGTATATTCCAATTCGGGTAAACCTTTTTGGAAATGAACGATTACAAATAAGATATTCTGTTTTTTCAGTTCCTTGCTTTTGTTTTCTTACATCCAAAGGTGAAGGTATTGCCAAATGGACGGGTTATCTACCAAAAACGTATGCAAAAATGATCATCCAGAATACTAAATCTTCAAATTATAATAAAGCGGAGTTCGGCATGTTTGTTCAACAATTATTTGCAACATACATGCATTCTTTGAGTTCGCCCAAAAAATAAACTTGACATTCATTCGTGCTTATGTTTTGTGTAGACATTTTGAAATATTGACGATTAACATATCAAATAAAAATTGGAGACATCAATAGTTTATACGAATTGTATAAACTTTAGATTAATCCATAATTAAAGGAGGTTGAAATGAGAAAACGACTCATTACCCAAAACTTTATATCAGCGCTGAAAAAGATGACCCTGCTCCCAATGATCGCTATGATACTATTGATATTTACTATCAACACTTCGCAGGCCACTGTTCGTGAGGACATTATCGAACAACTAAAAACTGTTCAATCTTATGAAGAAGTCGCCAAAACTGTAATCAGCAATGCCATCATGAATCAGGGAATGGATATTGATGAAATTTCAAAACAATTAATGGAAGCTGTTATTGAGTTTGCAACAGAAATGAGCGATGATGTTGCCCAATCGATCCAGGAAGCCAGCCAGGGGGCGATAGTAGGTACCATTCAAACAACAGCGCAGGTCGGCATGGATGTAAAACAAAATACTGGCATTGCATCCAAAATAATTATCAAAAATGCGATATCTGCTTCGACAAATGCAAACATATCAGTAAATCAGGTTGTTAAATCAGTTTCTCAAGGCACGGCCAATGGCGTTGTTATGGTGGCTGCTGGCAGCAGTGATGTCGGTATTATGATGGATCTGACAGAAGGTGCTTCTGAAGGTATAGTCAATGGTACAATTGAGGCGGTAGCAGCCATGGGTCAGTCTGAAGCCGCTCAGTCTTCTGCAATAGACGCCGCTACAAAAGGGTGTGTTACAGCAATAAAAACAGCTATCTCAACAACTGCTATTGAGGCAACCCCTGTTATTGAAGCAAGTATTACTGGTGTAATCAAAGGAAGTGGTGAAAACAAAAAAATCGTTGCTGAATCCCTGATAAAAATTAAGAATGATATTCCAGAGGTTGATATCAATAAATTTGTTGTTCCAATTATGGATGACTCAGTTCGGGAAGAAGATGAAGATATTGTGGAAGAACAGGAAGAAGAACAGGAAGATGAAGATGAAACGACCACCACCACAACAACGACCACCACCACTACGACCACCACCACCACCACTACTACAGTAACCTGGGATATTCCAACAACAACGACAACGACCACCACAACTACAGTTTCCAGCCCTTACAGATAAACAAGCACAATGTGTTAAACCATTCAATAAAGAAACGACCACATAATTTGAATAATTATTATGTGGTCGTTTCTATTTTCTAACCTTTTTAAGTCTTTGTAATCAAATAGAATATATAAGTGTCTACAACATGACATATATATATGAATTTGTGTGTAGAGGAAATTATGAAAAGCTTCCGAAACTGTATCGTTTATGCTTTCCTAATATTATCCATTCAACCTTTATGTAATGGACATACTGCAACATCACAAATTACAGCAATCCACCAGGCGCCATCATTTTTTGAAGCAAATCAAACCATTACTGTTGATGTCGAAATCATTTGTGGATATACACTGACTGCCCTGGGAATGACTGTTACAATGCCTGATGGCTGGACTTTTGTGCAAACATCAGGCGCAAATGCTTCAGAGATAACGCCGAAAGATAATAAAAAAACTGTATCCTTTGCATGGATCAATAACCTGTATCCAGGGTCTCTTAATTTTGCTTATGATTTAAGAGTGCCTGCCTATGCGAAATCAGACCAAATAATCCGTGCAAAAATTTTTTACAGAATAGATCAATCAGAAGAGCTTGTTCAACCTTTTTTACCTGACCCAATTCTTATTCAAGCAGATGTGGATAAAGATAATGATGGCTATACTGCATCTCAAGATGCATTCCCTGATGATCCAAAAGAATGGCTTGATACTGATAATGATTTAATAGGAAATAATTCTGACCTTGATGATGATGGTGATGGCATGCCTGATGATTGGGAAATTGAACATGGTTTTTCAACAGTGGAATACAGTGCCAATGAAGACCCTGATTCTGATGGTATCAGCAATATTGATGAATATATTAATGGTACGCCACCATTGAACTTTTGGCCTTTGGCACCAAAACTGATTTCACCAGTGAATGAAGACACCGCTCTCACAACCACTTTGAAAACAGGCCCTTTTGAAGATTTAAACACAACAGACACACATAGTGCAACAGAATGGCAAATAAGTAAACAAAGCAGTTTTGATACCCTTGTGTATAATCTAAAAACATCGCGTAATCAATTGGAAATTGAACTTCAAAGCTTTATATTAGATCCTGACACAATATATTATTGGCGAGCGCGACATTATGATAACTATGATGAATACTCCTTATGGATGGTTGCTTCTTTTCGAACACGCACACTTGAAAACTATGATAATGGCGTTCCTGATGATCAGAAAGTGGCTGACGATATTGATCTTGATAATGATGGTATTTATGATAATCAACAGGATTCGATCAAATCACTAAATTCTATCGTAGGAAACGTTGCAGTTGGTATAAAAAGCAAATCTCCAAATAATTATATGATCACCATGGCACGTTCAATAGATCCAGAACAAAGTATTGCCGAAATGGATCATCGACCTGCGCAATTACCTTTTGGTATGCTGGCATTTAAAATTCATGTGGACACCCCTGGAGCTATTGCAATAGTAACTGCCAATTATTCAAGTCCATTACCGGACAATGCCAAATGGTACACATACGACTATCAAAATGGATGGCAATCATATATACCACAGTTATCAAATGACAGAACCATTGTTACGCTCTTTTTGGAAGATGGCGGCGATGGCGATGCCGATGGCGTTAAAAATGGTGTGATTGTGGATCCATCAGGTCCAGGGATTCCGGTTTTGGATATTCCAGATAATTCGGATGATTCCACACCGGAATTAGTAAATAATGAAGATAATGGAAGTTGCTTTATCAACGTGGTATTGATGAACAAGTAAACATTTTTTTATTGACAAACATTCGTTAATGGCATTATAAACCCTAATATTTTTCGGGACGTGGCTCAGTCTGGTAGAGCACAGCGTTCGGGACGCTGGGGTCGGTGGTTCAAATCCACTCGTCCCGACTTTATTTGAAAATAGTTACTTAGGAATGCTCGAAAAATAAATTCCTCATTTACTTATGTGCCAAGAACGTGTAGGGGCGAACCTTGTGTTCGCCCATCGTACATAGGAACGAAAGCGTTATTCGTTCGAGGGCGAACA
>Ga0272440_1004373_pt1 | contig 10121 bp, 6 predicted proteins | sample SSMMMBAug17_FD_192440 | JGI IMG/M metagenome (GOLD analysis project Ga0272440, IMG submission 192440) | Marine sediment archaeal communities from Little Sippewissett salt marsh, Falmouth, MA, United States - SSM-MMB-Aug17 | ecosystem: Environmental > Aquatic > Marine > Wetlands > Sediment ... | reverse complement strand
CATCAGGTGTTTCAGAATTGTAGTGGATAAGTATTGAAAAGTGCATCTAATGTGCGCAAAATATGGGTTATATAAATGACACTCTTTATATAACCCCATATAGTAACACTCAAGTATCTTTTATGTAGATAAAAGGATGAAATAATTTTTTGAAAAGACAGAAAATCGTATCTTCTTTAAATTTCGGGGTAACCAGGCACTGGAGTCCCAAATCTTTAGATTTGGGAGTCAATAAAAAACAACGAATTTGAAAAAATAACTGACGCCCAAATCTAAAGATTTGGGACTCCAGTGCCTGGTTACCCCGAAATTTAAAGAAGATACAGAAAATCTGCGCCTTTTTTATAAAAAAAATACTACATATAAAAAGTAGTCAGGTAAAATAAATTATAATTCTCAAGAAAAATTTGTAGAAAATAATAAAGATTATGAAAACATCAAACAGTCAATTATTATTATTAAAAGATTTAATTGAAATAGCTACTGAAAAGCTTGCTATGGAATTAATTTATAAAGAGTTAAAAGGTAAAATGAAAAAAAAAGATATCAGTCATACAATATTAGAAATAACAGAATTTTGCCCGCTTTGTAGTGGAAGCAGAAAAATAGAAAATCAATATTGTCCCTCATGTATGGATGGTTTCTTCAGGTTTAAAAAAAACAGATTAAATAGATATAAAAGTATCCTTAACGTTGTACCTGATATTCTAAATAAACTTTATTAAAAATTATTTTAAGTGTCACAAAAGATAAATGAAAAAGACTATAATATTAAAAACCAAAAAAAACTAATTTTAAAGGAGGTAAATATGTCAGCTTTATTATCAAAAAATGTTTTTTTTCACAAAAATAAGACTAATGCTGCACTGCAGAATGGACAAATTCATTTTAATATTAAATTAAAAAACAAAAATAATCCAAAAAAAACCGAAAATTCCGAATTTTGGAATAATATTAGTCATTTTAATTTTAGTCCCAAAAAAGATAAAAAAATAACTTTTAAATATTTAATTACAAAATAATCAACATGTTAATTTCTTTAAAATTCGTGTTAGCACACATTAGATATTTGAGTTAGCACGAAATTTAAAGAAAATATAATATTAATCAAAACAATTTAAGGAGGTTTACTAATGGCAAAATTATTAAAAACTAAAGATATTAGTTTCAGAAATTTTAAAACAAACGCAGCAACAATAGATTACAGTTTTGACTTAAGATCATTTACTATTGCTAAAAACGACAAAAATTCTAAGATTGTTGCAAATATTAATAAAAATTATGCAAAACAGGCTGAAAAACTTGGATATAGAGGCTTTTCTGATGAAATCAACAGTATACATGATCCCGTTTCAAGGTATATCTATGTTAAAGATAATGCAGGCAATTTAATATCAAATATTAGAATAACATTACAAACTCCAGATATAAATTTACCCATTGAACGTGGTATAATAAAATCAACAAGTAACAAAAAATATATAATAAATGAAGATGGTAAAATAGCTGAAATTAATACATTTTATTCTATTAATCGTTCAAGTGATCCAATTTTATACGATACTATGGTAAGAGAGCTTCATAATGATGAAATAGATTTAGTATTAGTCCTTAATGATCCAAACAACTTTACAACTAATTTTTTATATAAATCATTAGGATTCCAGCCTTCAAAAAAATACACTGAACCGATTTATTTCCCAACATATGGAAAAAAAATTAACAATAAATTTTATCCAACTTGTTGGAATATTTTGGAATTAGAAACTCGAAAAATGCTGCCAAAATATCCAAGCTTTTTGTTATAAAGTTTTGCATCATCTTAAGTACGTTACCAAGGTTACTGCCGGCTATGCCTTGGGAATTAATGTACTAATACATCAGTAGGAATGTCTTTTTCAATATGTAATAACATAAGCTTTAATCCTTTAAGTTTCTTTTTATCTATCTGATGATCATCATTTAGCTTTAAATCATTTCCAACATATAATTCAATTTTTTTAATTGTTTCATTTATGCAATCAATAAAATGATTGGATGGTTGAATTTCAGCAAAAGTTCCTGCAATTGAATATACACTATTTGCATTTGCATGAAGTTTTTTTGCAACATCACGACTTTGTTTAAGAAAATTAATTACTGATTTTATAATATAAACATCTAATATTGGATTAAAGTCAAAAAGGAACGATGCAAGGGCATATAAAACATTTGGTATATAATTTTTTGAAATTACTGTATTTTGATACTTATTAGCAAGTGAAAACATACGTTTCAGTACATCTTGACGATTTGTGTTATAATCTCCCCATCCGAAAAATAAAAAACAATCACAAACAACATCACTATAAATCTGATTATAATCTCTAAGTGGCTTTTTATTAGTAAAAAATTCATTATCACTTACTAATAATTTAATTAAGCATTTAGTATGAAGTAACCAAAACATAGGGCGACTGGCTAAACCTGTTGTTGAAAAAACCATTCCCTGATCAAAACAATTTTTAGCCTTTTCTAAACACTCAATTATGATAGTATTATTAACATTCCTGTCATTTTTTCTAATTAATTGAAGTAACTTCACAGCTATTCCATAATAAATTATTCCAAAGTCACACCAAAAAACATCGTCTTCTATTTTACAATTATTTTTAATAAAAAAACCTTCATTTATTGCTCTTTTATAAAATAGTTCAAAAACAGAAAATTTTGATTGTTCCAGTGCTAAATTAAGTAAAATTCTCATTCTAAATGTTCTGGCAACAATATCATTTGGTTTTGAAACAAGAATCATTGATAAAAGAATATTTGCTTCATTAAACATTTTTCTAAAAAAACATATTTTAGCTACCTCGATTATTAATAAAGAATTTTGTGGAAGCTTATTTATAGCAATAAGGGCTTTAAAATCCGTTTGATTTTCATATTCATGAGGATAATAAAGTATATTTTTGAACCTGTTATAAGCTTTTTGGTTTGTAGGAAGCATATCATCGTTTAAAAGATCCAGGATATAATCATAATAAGTCCAAAAATTGTTTATTGAATAAATAAACATATTATTGTTTTTTCCAGTTTCAAGTTTATTTTGATCTTTAAAATAAAGTGCTCTAACATCTGCTATTTTTGCACATAAATATGCAAATGAAGTAAGCCTGATAGTATGATCATCAGGTACATTCACATCCAAAAGACTTTGAATTTGGGTATTAATATTTACAAAATCACCCGCTGCAATAGCAATTATAATATTTTTTTTAGGACTGCTATATTTTGTAAGAGCCCATCTTATAGTTATTTGATGTGCTAAAGCTATGCTGTTATGTATAGCTTTTTCATAAAACCTTGGTTCTTGAGATCCCCCCTTTTTTTTTGGCAAATCCAAATACATAATAGTTTCAGATTCTTCTATTTGATTTTTTAGTGCATAAAGCTCCATATCATCAATACAGGTATTTAATTCATTTTTTAACCACTTAATTTCTTCATTAGAAATATTAGCTTCTTGACCTTTTAGAAAAAAACCCATGCGAACTCCCTGTGCAATATTTTTCATTTCTTTGATAATATTCCTAGGAAGATCTAAAATTACCTGATAATTCCATATAAGATCATGTTGTTCAACACCACATAACCAAAAGGCAAGAAGTCTTAAAAAATTCCTTTTAACAGGTGTGTTAGGGTGAAAATCTTTTTTAAGTCTTGTTATCAAAGATGCCTGAACTTCAGGCATATTAAATATTTCAGCAATTTCATTTATTTTTTTTATAAAATTATTTACTGATTGTTCTTTTGTGCATAATTGAATTAAATTTTCAAAACTAAAATCTTCCTGAGGACTTAAAGGTATATCTTCGCTATTTTGATTAATAAAAGATATAAACTCTTGTTCGGTTTTAGATTTTATTAATTTATTCTTAAAGGCAAATTCTATAATTTTCGGTATTGAATCTTTTGAAATATCAGAATCATTATCCTTAAAAAAATAAAAACATTCTATATTAGGAAAAATTCCTGATAATGCTTTATTATAATTAATATCAAATTGTTGAGATTTTTTCATTTATTTTCCTCCAATAAAATATAAGATATATTAACTATTAAAGCATATTTTTAGAATAAAATAAATAAAAGATGAAATATTTTATTATGGAAGTAAAAACAATGATAAGTTAATCAAAAAAAATACTAAATATTCAGTAAACAAAGTTTCAAGCCATTTATGATTTTATTGTCTATTGGTTTTTTTTTTTCATCATCTGATTTCGTTTTTAAGTATTTTAAAATTCCAATTTTGTTTTCAATAGCATCAATAACTTTTTGAACATCTGCAATAAAATCAGAAGGCGGCAACACTGAACCAGAAAATCTTATGGAGGTATAGATGTATAGATTATACTGTTCTAATTGTTTTGCTATGTTGATAGCTTCTTTAAGCCATTGTAATATAGTAATTGCCATTTCATAAGTTATGTACTCGCTAAAATCCCAAACAAAAACAGCATAACAATATTTTAAATTCGGAATATAAGTTCTTAAAGAAACAGAATCATCATATGTACTAATAGCATTTAGCATTCTTGTTTTCATAAATTCCAATTGAATAGGTTTGGGATAATCTTTTATTAACCAGCCAGATGTGAGAAATAATTCTTCTGCTGTTTTTATAAATATATTTTCATTGTCATTAAGTTGATAATTTTGTTCAGTTGTGAAATATTCCTCATTTTTTTTTAAAATTTGTTTTAATGCAGGTATACACAACAGCCAATATAAAGAGCAATTACCAGTTGGTGAAATAGCTATAGCTTTTTTATACAAAGATTCAGCTTGTTCAAGTAACTTGTAAACATTATTTTTATTAAGAATTACACCTTTATATTCATATTTACCACTATTCTTTTTAATAATTTTCATAATTGTTATGGCATGAGCTAATTTTGCAAATGAATATTCACTATAAAAATCTTCATCTTTTTGAATTTGATTTTCATTGATAATTGAAGCTTCTTCATCAGCTCTTTCAAAAAAAATTTTAGATATTGAATAAGGTTGAGACTCTATTGCAAGGTTCCAATAAATAGTAATTCTTAAAGTTCTGGCTACTAAATTATGAGGCTCTCTACAAACAATAATTCTCAATATTTCAAGTGCTTCATGAAATCTTTTTCTATAAAAAAGGATCTTGGCTATTTCCATTCCTAATACTGATTGTTGTGGATTTTGAAAAAAAGTTAATAATGAATTGGACTGTTCTGCAGTTTCATTTATTTTATAATCATTATCATTATCAAAAAACCATAAATATTTTTTTAATATTTCATTTGACTTAAGAGTGGGCTCTTTTAACATTTCTGGGATAAAGTCCCAGTATAGTATATTCCAGAAACCTGTTACCCACCATATATTTATAGCTTCACCTCCATGAATATATTCTTCTTTTGGTTTTTTACAAAAAAATATTCTTATATCATTAATTAAAACACATTGCCTTGTGTATTCTGTCATTCGTATTACTGGATTTTCTGGAAGTTTTACCTTTAAAAGTTTATCAATATACTTATTAAGATTTGAAAATAATCCAACTGCAAGGCCAATTGATAAAAATATTCGATTAATGCTGTATTTAGAAAGAAACCATTTTATTGATATTTGATAAGCTAATGAAATCGCATCATTTGTACATTTTCTATAAGAACTTGGATGAAGAAACTCTAAATCAAGTTTTTTATTAAAATCAACATAAAACGTAGTTAGATTATAAGATATTACTTTTAAAGAATTATCAGGCAGGCATTTTTTTATTTCTCTTTTTAACCAATCTAAAACCTCATAAGTTATTTCATCTCCACTAGAATCCATTGAAAATGCTATTCTCAATCCTTCTTTTTTGGGTTTTTCTATTCCTTCAAATACCATTAACAACTTATCATAGTTCCATATTGATAAAAGTTCTGGTTTTTCATAACAAGTCCAAAAAGAAATTAGCCTGACAGCATTTCTTTTAGTTGGATTATTAGATTTTTCCTTAATTAATCTTGAAAATATAGAGTAATTTATTTCAGTAAATTTTATTTTAGTACTTAATATCAATCGATTAATTTGAGAAGCAGAATCCCTATAAGGTGAAATTTTTTTCTTTAAATCGTAAATAGTTATATTATTTTGAGTTTCAAAAATTAATTCTGTTTTATTTTTCATTATAAAATGTTTCAATGCTTTTTCTGTTTCACTTAGGATTAAACCTTTATCAAAAGCAAACTTTATAACAGAATTTATTACTCCTCCATCATTATCTAGAATAAAGCTTTCATATGCTTCAATGGAAGGAAACATAGCTATTAAAGCAACTCTATAATTATTCATTTTTATATATTATATTCTTTTTAGTATCCTCTCCATATTTTATGGTAGAATTAACTATTTAAAATTTATAAGTATTATTTTATGCCCCGAAGGGGCTAATGCGGCTAAAGCATGTAGCCTGGGGCTTTAGTCCCAGGTTAATAAAAAATAAAAATCTCTTAAGCCCCGAAGGGGCGATAGATCATTACTGTCGCCCCTTCGGGGCTCAACAAAGTAGATGCTTTTCCTGGGGCTAAAGCCCCAGGCTACATGCTTCAGCCCCTTCGGGGCTTAAAACAATTATCATAATTTTATTTTAATATATAATTAAATTAATTTATTTGAGCACTGCTCAAATATTTACCTAATTATATCTTATAAATATAAGATGTTAACTCCACCCTAAAATATGGAGAGGATACTCTTTTTATAAATAATCAAATATTTACTAAGCTAAGTTTTAACTCACTAAGTGAATTTTTAGCCATAAGTTTGTTATCGTCTTTTTTTCTTTTTTCAATTTCATTAATAATTCTGTCTAAATGTTCAATAAAAATTTCAGATTTCATAATTTCTGCATTAAAGCGAATACTAGAATATACACAAAAAATATCTTGCTTTAATTCTTTAGTAAGTTGTTTAGCTTCATATAGCCAATTTAGAGTTTTATTTATTATATCTGTTGTAATAAAGGGGCTAAAATCCCATATTAATACAGCATAACAAAACATTGCATTTGGTATAAATGCTTTTAAAAAATTTGAATTACTATGCGTTTTTATGGCTTTATCAAGAATTTTACCTAAAAATTCATATTTACGATCTTCTGAGAAATCATTTCTTAACCAGCCCATAAAATGAAACAATTCTTCACCAGTATATTTAAAAATATTGTCTGAGTCAACTATAAGCAAATTTGGATTTAAAAAATACTTTTCATTATTGCTAAGAATTCTTCTGAAAGAGCGTGTGCATAATAATAAATATAAAGGTCGACTTCCAATAGGAGATACTGCCATGCCTTTTTCAAAAATATTTTCTGCTTCTTTTAATAAATTTAACGACATATCTTTATTTAATTCAATATCAAAATTTTTATAATTTCCTTTATTGTGTCTAAGAGTTCGAAAAATTGTCATTGCATGAGCCAACTTCCCAAGACCTCGTTCACAGTAATAATCATCTGTTTTAAAGTCACAATATTCTTCAATATAATTGGCTTCTTCCTCAGCATTTCTAAAATACATATCAGATTTTGAGTATGTTTCAGATACAATTCCTTGATTCCAATAAATTGACATTCTTAAAGATCTTGCAATAAGATTTTTTGGATCTCTACTCAAAATAATTCTCACAATTTCATTAGCTTCAAAATATTTTTGTCTGTAAAATAAAGTTTTTGCTATTTCTAAACCTAATAATGTATTATGAGGGAATTTTAACATAGTTGTAATAACGTTTGAATCCTTATTTACATGAATATTCTTATTTTCAGGATTCCACAGTAAATCAATTAATTTTTCATTGGACATTAATAACTTGTTATTTGACATTTCAGGTACAAAATCCCAATAAATAGTGTTCCAAAGTCCTACAATCCACCATATATTTATTATTTCTCCATTGAATATTTCTTTTTCTTTAGGATTATTACATATCACAACTCTTATTTCATTCATCAATATGCATTGACGAGTATAATTACTAATGCGTATTACAGGATTATCAGGTAATTTTTCTTCTAAAATTGCTTTAACATGGCTATTAATAATTTCAAATTCACCAGCACCAATGCCAATTGATAAAATAATTTGCTTTGAACCAAAAACTGATAATGCCCATTTTATATATATTTGATACGCTAATGAAATTGCATTATTAATGCATTTTCCATAAGATATTGGGTTGTTAAGTTCGTTTTCAAATTGTTGCTCTTGAAAAAGATCTACATAACTTATTGTTATATTATCAGTTTTAATTGGTTTAAAACTATATCGTTCATATTGCTTATTCATATAAAATTTTATCTGATCTTTAATCCATTCAATCATTTTAATGTTAATATCATCTCCACGACTGTATAAAGCAAAGGCTATACGACATCCCTCTTTTTCATTCCAAAGTTTTTTTTGATTTTTAAACAGGTTGAGAAGTATTTCATAATTATATGAAGTTTTAAGATCAGATTTCTCATATCCTACCCAAAAAGCCATAGCTCTAAGAGTATTTCGCTTATCAGGAGTATCATGTGAATCTTTTTTTAATAGTGTAAATTTCGCTCTATTTTTGATATTTAATTTAATCTTACACTTATTAAGTATTTTGTTGATCTCCTTTACCAAAAAAGCAACTGATTTTATCCCCAATTCTTTATCAATATTGTCAAGTAATTCTGTAAACGTATCTTTTAAAATTTTGTTCTCTAATGATAAACTGTTTTTGGCAACAAACTGTTCCAACTCAAAGTATTCTTTTTTTTCTATTATATTTTCCTGATAAGCATAGTTTATAATAGAATCTATAACTTCCTTTCCTTTTTCATTTTTATCACAATCTTTTTTAAATTTTTCCAGTGATTCTACACATGGAAACATAGATAAAAATGCTGAAATTGCTTTTTTTGAAGTCAAAATATTAAACCTTTCCTAAAAAATGTACGCTGATTATATAAATAATAAAATAAAACAACCTTGCGTTTAATTAAAAAACAATATTTTTATTAAAACACTTAAAATAAAAATACCCTATTATGAATATATATAGTTCAAAATTTCGTTTAAAGCTTTATGTTTAAATATTTTAAAATGTTATAATAAAAAAACTTATTAAATATGATAAAAAAATAATAAATTTTTATCATTTCATTTATTATAAATACTGTTTTAATTTAATTTGTTTTATTTTGAAACAATATTTTAAAACAAAACAAACCAAAGATAAGTTATTATAATATAAAATAAAACTGTTGACAAGTTTTTGTTTGCGATGATAAGAATGCTTTTAAAAGAAAAATTCATATCGTTAATATTCCTAAATTTTCAAAAAGTTAGATAATAACAAAATAAAGTGCTGCAGCAAAAAAAACATAAATAATAAAACAAAATATAAATATCCAAAAAAATTTTACAATTTTTTAAAATAATATTGCAATATATTACTTGACAAAAAAAAGATAAAAATATAAAGGTAAAAAAAGGAAGAAAAAATGAAATATATCAGAGCCCCATAAAAAAAGCCGGATTAGAATGGACATAATCCGGCATGTTGAAAAAATAACAAGCAAAATATAGATGGTTTTGACAGGGCCTATCAAATTTTGCCTGTGTTTAACTTTTATATCATTGAACTATGATAATTGTCAAGATACTATAATATTGAAATAATTAATTAAAAGTATATTGATTTTATTCTCTTTATCCATTCTTAATCCTTCAAAGTTATAAAAAACTAACTTATTACAAATATCCAAATTAATTCAAAAAAGGAAAAATTTATGAAAAAAAATATTTATATTATTTTTATCATAATGTCATTTATAACCTGCAACGTTAATCACTTAATGGCTGAGTTTGATTGGGGTAATGGAACTGGAAACTGCTCAGGTTCAGGCTCATTTAAACAGGAAATTAGTTATTATGATACTGTAGAAGTTGGTGAAATACCAGCAGGTAAGGAAGGTGTTTACATAAGGCTCACGTCAAGCAGAGATGTTGATATTCAGCTTTTTGATGTATATTCTGGCGAAAGAATTGTTCACTGGCCTTATGGAATTTTAA
>Ga0272440_1004372_pt1 | contig 10122 bp, 1 predicted proteins | sample SSMMMBAug17_FD_192440 | JGI IMG/M metagenome (GOLD analysis project Ga0272440, IMG submission 192440) | Marine sediment archaeal communities from Little Sippewissett salt marsh, Falmouth, MA, United States - SSM-MMB-Aug17 | ecosystem: Environmental > Aquatic > Marine > Wetlands > Sediment ... | reverse complement strand
TTCATGAATACAGTGGAAACCTTTACCCAACCATTTTGAATTCCAGTCAATGTAGTATTGTTCATTATAGCAGTAGAGGCATCAGATATTGACCAATTGGCGTTAACAGGGATGATGCCATCGGTATACATTCCCAATAAAGACAATTCTTGGGTTGATGGATCTTTTTGAACATATTTTGAGTTTATCCAGGCATTATGCAAGGTACAAATTGAAAAAAGTCCACCGGTTGTTCCTTTTTCTGGATGATTGATGGGTTCAATTTTAAGCATGCAATTGAAGGATTCAGGCCCAGTAACAGACCAGGAAAATTTACCAATATTTTGAACACTTTCTGAAATAATCTCAAAAGAGCCTTCCTTTCCACCATGTCGGGATAGCGATATCATAAGATTGTCTGTTAATTGGGCTGTATTCCATTCAATTATTCGGGTTTCGCCAATATGCCATCGATCAGACTGTCCTGGTGTATCAATTTTTAGATGATTTTTTTGTGTTTTCTGTCCGCCTCTAACTGGGCGAACAAAGTGTTTTGTTGATTTGGTTGATTCGAGTTTTTTACCATCCTGAAAGGAAACGTACCATGCTCTATCAGTGTTTCCTTTTTTTGAGGTAGATGACCAGTAATTGGAAAAAGAATCCATGTCAGGAAAAAATGATTGTTCCAGTGCTGGTTCCCATCTGTTAAAGTTCACAAGAGATTGAAGCTCATGAATATTGGGCAATCGCCAATCCCTATAGCCTGCATGGCTTTGATTTTCAGAATACTGAATGGCGGTCTCCCATTCCATTGGTTCATCAGTTGTTTGCTGCCACATCAGGCCTGTTGATGTATCTGTAATTGTGCCATCATTATTATGGATTAAAATTCTTGTGTGTGGGGGGCCTCTGACAGCTATCACATATCCGCTGTTTAGTTTTGACACTTGATACACACGGCCCAGGTCAAAAGACACACCCCAGGCCAGATCGTTGATATCGGCATGGCTTGTGGAAGACCAATAAAAACCATTTTGAATGTCAGGAAAAAAGGTATTATTTACAGCAGGGTATTGACGATCAGCATCAATCAGGAAAGACAATTCTTTGATCGAAGGAAGTCGCCAGTCTGAAAATCCGCCAAATTGGATGGTGTTTAACTCGGCAATATGTTCGTTTTGAGCAGAATCCCAGGAATACATATGGCTTTTATTGTGGATAGAAGCATCATTTGATTTAATCTCCCATACCAGGCCGCTAATATTGTCTCGAACCATAATCCAGTCTGCGGCATCTTCTGCCAGGTCATTACCATTTACATTCAGTTTGGTAAAAGATGGTGCATTGATGGTGTAGTCTGAGTCCTCACCAAAAGTGTCTGTATAGGAGGTTTTCTGTCCTGTGTCTGGGACAATACCTGCCAATGCGATAGATAATTGAAAAACCAATATCCATGAATAAGCAGAGATGGCTTGCCAATACTTGAAATTATTCATCATGATCAATAAAATTCCTTATTTTTTTTTGAATCAACAGCTTTCCAGGAAAAGCACAATTCTCCATCATCAGAAAAATAAACATATGAATCTGCCATCCAGAGATCAATTAATTTAAGCAGATAAAAATCACTATCGCATCCTTGTTTAATTATATCTGTTATATGACCTTCAGCCCAGGCATCGATGGCATCAAGTAATTCATAATTGCTGATCATCCAGTCCGTATTTGAGTCAAATGGATTGGGCGGAAGGATTTCAGGACTTTTTGCGATGTCAAAAGACCAGGTGTAATCATCAGCAGAGTTAGGATCAATTATGCCATTTTTATTACCATCCAGAGGGTTGCTATTGATATCGGATATGCTGCTTTTTAATGTAACAGAAATTGTTTCGTCAAATTCATATAATTTTTCCGATGTAATGATGAGTGTATGATTCATGGCATCATAGGATAGTATGACTGCATGTGCATTACTGCTGCTCCCATTGATGGCGATATTGCTGGCATTTATGGAAGCTGTATGCATGGGTTCATTAAATTCGATCTTTATTTCACAATCCTGGCTCATATTGACTTCTCCCATCACAGGAGAGACAGAGACAATCCAGGGTAAGATATGGTCCAGGAATGAACTGCTGTTTACAGGGTTGGTTTGATCTTGATATTCGGTGACGTTGTTAACGCCATCATTATCAGCATCAAATTCTCCATCATTTTCAACTGGATTGAAACCCCAGGTAATTTCCCATCCATCAATCATCCCATCATTGTCTGTATCATTCTGTACAGGATTGGTATTATGCAGATATTCCTGTAAATTGGTAAGACCATCATTATCCAGATCATGGGTCGCATCGTTGATATCTTTGTCTAAGTCAGTAAACTTGTTTTCCCAATCATTTGGGATACCATCACCATCAGTATCAAGGCTTGATCCCCCTTGCACAGTGATTTCAATTGTTGGGGATACAGCAACATTGTCATTGCTATTTCGGGCGTAAAATGTAATTCGATAAATATCGTTATGTATAAAATCATTATAAGATCCTTCAAATCGGCCATCACGATCAGGGTCTGTTAAAGTGAAGGTTGGCAGGGTTACTTCAGGGGCTTCAAAATCTTTGCTAACTTCAGGCGGAGAGTAACCAGGCGGAATGACGACTGCCCATACTTTTTCAATATTTTCCAGGTCAGACAATTGCGCAAAAAAGGTATGTGTTTCATTGGCATTAACTGTTTGATCTGGGGACGTTTCTGTAATTGTGGGATAGGGGACAGCAATGGTAAAATTTCCGCCGATACGTAATTTATTTGCTAAAAATGAAGTTGCCTCTTTAAGTTGTGGTGCCATCATTTTGTATGGCATTCTCTTTTGTAATTCATTCGTTGCCCTTAGAAAGGCGAAATTTAACGTATTACCGCTATATAAACTGTCTACAAAAAACTGTGTAAAGGATATATGCCCTTTTAGGTCAAGATAGGCATTGCTGTTGTCTGTAGAGGTTATAATTGATCGCGCATGATTATTGGTAATAATATCATCTGTAAAACTGCCTGATTTGCAGGCTTCGATTATAATTACGACTTCACGTTCTGTGTTATCCTGAAATTCGTTCAAATATGTTTTAAGGTTTGAAGCTGTAAGAATTTGACCTGGAAATATTTCAAATTTATCAATACCACCATGATCGATCAAATAAATATAGAGGGGGCCATCAGTACTTTGAGATCCCGCCCAATTGGTAACTGCATTTCCAAAATCGTCAACAGTCGGGGTTTCATCGTCAACAATATTATCATCATAGCCATCACCATCAATATCGTGCCAGGTCATTGGATTAAAATAGTAAATGTCTTCATCAGAAAAAAGACGACCTTTGAAACGACCATAGACCAGGTCTGAAAGATATTGCGTGGAGTCTTTTAATGTGTTTGTAGATTCCATTCCACCGCCGGCAACAATGATTAGATTCCCATGATGTTGGTTTACAATATGAGTAGGCGCACCGACAATAATGTCAAATTTTCCAGTTAGCCCCCCATATGTTGTTACAATCGTTGTTTTGCCTTCTGAAACTCCCAGAACTTTTCCATAAGAATCAACAGATGCAACCTGCTCATTAAGTGATTCCCATATGGTACTTTTTAAAATTAGTGTGCTGGTATCAGAAAAACTGGCTGTCAATGTAAGGTTTTGTGAGTCACCAGGTAAAATTTCCATGTGAGAGCCATTGACTGTTAAATTTACCAATTGTTTTAAACCTTCAATTACGCTATCCGAAGAAATATTAAGGGCATATGGGCTGTAAGGATCAACATCTCCATTATTTTCAACTTTAATGTAATAGTTTCCTGCTGGCTTGCTTGCACTGAAAGTATAGGATGTTCCATTTTCTGATGTTCGAATAGCAAACAATTGATCATTATCATCAACCACTGTGACTTTATAATCGCCTGTTGTTGTGGATGGTGTAAAATGTACGGAAAAAATAGAGGTATCATTCAGATGAAAACCATAATAATCAATATCGGATGAAGCATATATTCTGCCGATTTTGGGGCTATTATTTTTTATGGCATTTGCATATTTCAGCGTATTATTGGATTCAATTTCAAGGTTCGTTTGAGACGATTTTTCAATATGAATAGTGTAGTAATAGGGGCTGACAGGCCCTGATATTTTCAGATAATATTTTCCCACGCTCAGGCCTGCATCGATTATGGCTGAATGGCCGTATAAACTTTCAATAAGATTGTCCTCTGATTCTTTATATAAAGAAATATTATTATCTATAGCAGTGTCTGGGCTGTAAAAGTCAAGATGTAAATAACAGGGGTTATCCAGCTGAAAGGTATAGTAATCTATATCTGTATCTTTTGACATACGTCCTTTTATTGGCGCATCAAAATGAATGTCCAATGCATGACGTAACAGGTTATTAGGTTCGTTTTCTACACAATAAGTACTTGATTTTAATTTTAATATATAAGCATTGATCGTATCTGCATCTTCATTTTCAGCGGCTACTTTCAGATAATAATCACCTTCACCCGACCCAATGAAAAACGATATTTCCTGAGCTTCTGAGGTAATGCTTTCAATTAAATGTTCATCTGAATCTTTGAACAAAGCAAGGTTGAATTTTTGATAACTTTTAGGGCAGAAAAAAACAAGTTCAGCATGTTGAAATTCCTCAAGGTGAAACTTGAAATAGTCACTATCTGAATAATGAGATAGTCGTCCATAGGCAACTTGTCCCATAGTAATATCAGATGCCTGGTCATTGATATTGTTGGGTTCCTCTTCAACATATGTGGATAATTCATTCAGTTCAATGATAAAATCCACATTTGAATCAACATTTTCAGTAGCAATTATCTTTATAGTATAGTTACCAAGGGCATAAGTCGCTTCAATTGATACCGGCAGACTGTCCAAACATTCCACCTGGTTTATCACGTTATTATTCTTATCCAGAACTTCAATATGATATCTGATAAAATTTTGTGTTGGTTTAAATTTAATCTGCACTGCCTGCTTTTCAGTCATGGTAAAACTGAATGTGGATTCATCAGCTAAACTGTGTATTGTTTCCTGTGTTGAATCACCAAAATTTAAGGAAATACGATTTCTTTCTGGGAGAGTAGTAACAATATTATAAGAAACAACATAGTCATTATTATGATCGATATCACCTATAGAACTAAATTTCATGTAATAATTTCCTGCATTAAGTCCTAAAGAAAAGAATATAGCATAGCCATTTTCAGATGTTCTGGTTGCCATAAGAGTGTCTTCAGAGTCATATATTTCCAGTTTCATATCAGATATGCTACTGAATGAGTAATAGCCAATATCAATGAGGGAATTGGAAGAAAGATGAAATTGATAATAGTCCAGATCATTCTCATAAAAACCACCCTGATGCAGCCGCATGTTTGTCATTAAAGATGCGTTTTCTCTAGTGTTGTTTGGTTCCATTTCCATAAGATCAAGTGTAATATAATGAAAATAACGTTTTTGATATTGTTTTTCATTATAGGTTGTAAAAATTTCGAACCATCCATTTTGTTGACTGGTAAAGGTATTGTTGTCAATACTGACAGTCGGTTCTCTGCATTGCCATTCTACTTCTATGGGCAAAATAGAACCATCTGTATATTGTTCGTATAATGAGACGTGATATGTATCAGGATAAAGATATTCTGTATGAATCCAATTTTTTGTAAAAGAAAGAATAGAAAACACACCTAATGTATTGGCTTTCGATGGGTCGTTTATTGGTTCAATTGTTAAAAAGCAATTAAAAGATTCGGGTCCATTGACTTTCCACTCATAGCTGCCATCATTTGGAGTATTTTCAGCAATTATTTCATAGGTTTCCTCTTTTCCTCCTTGACGAGAGAGAAGAATTTTTACATTGCCTGTTATTCCCTGTGGATCCCAAGCAATGCTTTTATTGGTACCGACGTGCCACCTGTCTGTCGGTTCTGGAGCTAAAATTGTCAAATGATCCAACAATTGAGGTTGACCTCCACGAACAGCGCGGGCACTATGGTTTTTTGCATTAATATCTGGATGTTGCGTCAATTCACCTAAAAAAACTTTAGTCGTTTCTTCAGAATTGGATGATTTGTACGACCAGTAAATTGAAGTCAACGTATCAGGAAAATAAAAGCGGTCTAGTGTTAAGCATAATAAATTACTACACGAGTTTATTATTGAATTAAACTCATCATAATGAGGAATCCGCCAATCAGAATAGCCACCGAAGTGTGTTTTATTCAAGAATTGAATAAATTCTTTTGTATTTGTCGCATTGCCTGAGTTGTCAGTGTTTTCTTCTTTTGTGTCGGAATGACTGTTATACCATGTATATGTGTTATCCCTATCATGGATTGAACCATCATTTGTTTTCACCTCCCATATCAAACCTTGAATATTATCCCTCACCATTGACCATTTTGTTGCTGTATCAGGCAGATCATTTCCCTTTTTATCCAACTTTGTGTAGCTAGGTGGGTGAACAATATAGTTTAGTGTTTCTCCTCGCAAAGGTTGCGTAAAAAGATATACGACAATGAATATTATATAGGGGAATATTGTTTTTTTTGAGATTGACTTCATTTTGTTCTCCTTAATTTTTTTAAGAGAAACCTCAGTTATGATTATAATGGGTGTATCCAAGTTATTAGGGTACCTAACAATTGTTCATCTAAAACGATAACGCCATTAAATACTGGATACGCCCGATTAAAATGCTTTTATTTCAATCTTTTCAGCATCTGCAACAAATAAATAGCTTCTTTTAGCCCTATCTTATCCTTTTCATTCAAAGCGGTATCAGAATAATCATTTTCAATTGCAATTTTTAATTGGCTGATAATTCTTAAAGTGAGAATGACATCTTTCAGATCTAATTTTTTGTTATCATCAATGTCACCGGCAATGATTACGTTTTTAATATGAACAATAATATCGTCAGTATCAAATGCACCTTCGTTATCTGTGACTGTCAACTCAAAGATTAAATTTTCTCCGGATTTTTGAACTTCAGGCGAAATAAAAATTAGTTCAGCCTTATTATCATTCGAAAGTGTAACTGAACTGCCAGATATTTGAGTCCACTTATATGTTGAAATACTACCATCTGGATCATTTGACATTGTCCCATCAAGTACAACATTCTCGCCTTCTTTTACAGTCTGATCATCACCAGCTTCTGATACAGGAGCCTTGTTTACATTGTTTACTGTAATGGTCACCCTATCGCTATTTGATAATCCTTCATTGTCTGTTACTGTTAATTCAAATATTAATTCAGCTCCAGGTATTTGAACTTCAGGCGCTGTAAAGCCTGGCTTACCTTGATTAGAATCTGAGAGTGTAACTGAACTGCCAGATATCTGAGTCCACATATATGTTGAAATACTACCATCTGGATCATTTGACATTGTCCCATCAAGTACAATATTCTCGCCTTCTTTTACATTCTGATCGTCACCAGCTTCTGATACAGGAGCCTTGTTTACATTGTTTACTGTAATGGTCGCTCTATCGCTATTTGATAAACCCTCATTGTCTGTTACAATCAATTCAAATATCAGTTTATCTCCAGGTATTTGAACTTCAGGCGCTGTAAAGCCTGGCTTACCTTGATTAGAATCTGAGAGTGTCACTGAACTGCCAGATATTTGAGTCCACTTATATGTTGAAATACTACCATCTGGATCATTTGACATTGACCCATCAAGTACAACATTCTCGCCTTCTTTTACAGTCTGATCGTCACCAGCTTCTGATACAGGAGTCTTGTTTACATTGTTTACTGTAATGGTCACTCTATCGCTATTTGATAAACCTTCATTGTCTGTTACAATCAATTCAAATATCAGTTTATCTCCAGGTATTTGAACTTCAGGCGCTGTAAAGCCTGGCTTACCTTGATTAGAATCTGAGAGTGTAACTGAACTGCCAGATATTTGAGACCACTTATATGTTGAAATACTCCCATCTGGATCATTTGACATTGTCCCATCAAGTACAACATTCTCGCCTTCTTTTACAGTCTGATCGTCACCAGCTTCTGATATTGGCGCTTTATTGACATTGTTCACTGTAATGGTCACCCTATCACTATTTGATAGACCTTCATTGTCAGTTACAGTCAATTCAAATACCAATTCATCTCCCGATATTAGAACTTCAGGGGCTGTAAGACTTGGTTTAGCTTTATTGGCATTTGAAAGTGTGACTGAACTACCTGATATTTGATTCCATTCATATGTTGAAATACTACCATCAGGATCATTTGACATTGAGCCATCAAGTATAACTTTATCACCTTCATTTACACTTTGATCGTCACCAGCATCAGATACAGGTGATTTATTGACATTGTTTACTGAAATTGTAACCCGATCACTATTGGATAAGCCTTCATTGTCAGTTACAACCAATTCAAAGATCAATTCATCTCCAGATATTTGAACCTCAGGGACTGTAAAGACTGGTTTAGCTTCATTGGCATTTGAAAGTGTGACAGAACTACCAGATATTTGATTCCATTCATATGTTTCAATACTGCCATCAGGATCATTTGACATTGAGCCATCAAATATAACTGTATCACCTTCATTTACACTTTGATCGTCACCAGCATCAGATACAGGTGATTTATTGACATTGTTTACTGTAATGGTCACCCGGTTACTATTGGATAAGCCTTCATTGTCAGTTACAACCAATTCAAAGATCAATTCATCTCCCGATATTAGAACTTCAGGGGCTGTAAGACTTGGTTTAGCTTTATTGGCATTTGAAAGTGTGACTGAACTACCAGAAATTTGATTCCATTCATATGTTGAAATACTGCCATCAGGATCATTTGACATTGATCCATCAAGTATAACTTTATCGCCTTCATTTAGACTTTGATCGTCACCAGCATCAGATATTGGCGATTTATTGACATTGTTTACTGAAATTGTCACCCGATCACTATTGGATAAGCCTTCATTGTCAGTTACAATCAATTCAAATACCAATTCATCTCCAGATATTTGAACTTCAGGAGCTGTAAAATCTAGTTTAGCGTCATTGGCATTTGAAAGTATGACGGAACTACCAGAAATTTGATTCCATTCATATGTTGAAATACTGCCATCAGGATCATTTGACATTGAACCATCAAGTATAACTTTATCGCCTTCATTTAGACTTTGATCTTCACCAGCATCAGATACAGGTGATTTATTGACATTGTTTAGTGTAATTGTAACCCGATCACTATTGGATAAGCCTTCATTGTCAGTTACAACCAATTCAAAGATCAATTCATCTCCAGGTATTTGAACCTCAGGGACTGTAAAGACTGGTTTAGCGTCATTGGCATTTGAAAGTATGACGGAACTACCAGAAATTTGATTCCATTCATATGTTGAAATACTGCCATCAGGATCATTTGACATTGAACCATCAAGTATAACTTTATCGCCTTCATTTAGACTTTGATCTTCACCAGCATCAGATACAGGTGATTTATTGACATTGTTTAGTGTAATTGTAACCCGATCACTATTGGATAAGCCTTCATTGTCAGTTACAACCAATTCAAAGATCAATTCATCTCCAGGTATTTGAACCTCAGGGACTGTAAAGACTGGTTTAGCTTCATTGGCATTTGAAAGTGTGACAGAACTACCAGATATTTGATTCCATTCATATGTTGCAATACTGCCATCAGGATCATTTGACATTGATCCATCAAGTATAACTTTATCGCCTTCATTTACACTTTGATCGTCACCAGCATCAGATACAGGTGATTTATTGACATTGTTTACTGAAATTGTCACCCGATCACTATTGGGTAAGCCTTCATTATCAGTTACAACCAATTCAAAGATCAATTCATCTCCAAATATTTGAACTTCAGGGACTGTAAAATCTGGTTTAGCTTCATTGGCATTTGAAAGTGTGACAGAACTACCAGATATTTGATTCCATTCATATGTTTCAATACTGCCATCAGGATCATTTGACATTGAGCCATCAAGTATAACTTTATCGCCTTCATTTAGAATTTGATCTTCACCAGCATCAGATACAGGTGATTTATTGACATTGTTTACTGAAATTGT
>Ga0272440_1004371_pt1 | contig 10123 bp, 4 predicted proteins | sample SSMMMBAug17_FD_192440 | JGI IMG/M metagenome (GOLD analysis project Ga0272440, IMG submission 192440) | Marine sediment archaeal communities from Little Sippewissett salt marsh, Falmouth, MA, United States - SSM-MMB-Aug17 | ecosystem: Environmental > Aquatic > Marine > Wetlands > Sediment ... | reverse complement strand
CATTCTATAGTAAATATTTGGAAATAATTCCTATAGAACTTGAAGATAATTCTTTTAATTTGCCAGAACTTACTAAAAATGCTGCCAGTATTCAAAGATGTTATGTTTTTAATGACAATGATGCAATAGCCCTTGAAAGAGCGAAATTGATGAGACAGTTTTTTTATACTTCTTCAAATATGGAATTAACTGTGCCACCTATTGTTGTCTGTTTATATGAAGAGGTTGATTTTATACATTCATTTGAAACAAATTCAAAAAATAGTTTTGAAAAGAAAATGGAAAAAAAATTAGGGATTTCATTAGTATATCTAGTTTCTGATACATGCACAAAAGAAAAATTAATAAAGGAAAGAGATAAAATTGAAAAACTGGCAAAAATAATAAACTATTACTATTGTGATCAAAAGGTTATAAATAATATGGTTAGAGAGAATAAGTTTAGTAAAGATGTTCTTGATGATTTACCGCTTGATGAAAAATGGAAAAATCTTTCAGACAGGCTTAAAGATTCAAATCGTTATGCTGCAAGGCATATAAAAGTAAAGACTCTTTTAATTGGAAAAAATAATGTTGAAAATAAAGACGAACTGTTACGGCTAATTCCAATAGAACACAATCGATGGTGTGCTGAAAAAGAAATTTTTGGTTATCGTTATGGGACCAGGGCAAAAGGTAAAGATAGTGAAATTAATACAGCTAAGGAATTACTGAAGATTCATTCTTCAATAGTTGAATTTGACCAATTATCTCAGTCAGAAAAAAATATAGACTATAATATTTTCAGAATAGCTATGCTTATAAATGAAAATATAAAGAATGATTAAACCAATTCAGATCGACTTATGGGTGGGGTAAACACTTGATTTTATAATTGTTCATTTTGGGTAGCTCCCCACCTATAAGCAGCTTCCACTGAATTTCCATTACCTTTATAAATTAGCTTATGGCATAAAGATCGTAAAAGGATTATTCCCCGACCGCTAAATACAAGAGGATCTAAATCTGTTGAACGACTCAAAATTTCGTCATAATCAAAGCCTGGCCCGCTGTCTTCAACCTTAAAAACAAATTCACCTCCTCTGTCCATTGGGATATGCTCCATATCTATTTTTAACCACCCTTGTTCTAATGAAGATAAAGCTTGAAGCCTGGTATTAAAATATAAAGCAAAACCATCAGGGCTTTGTTTGATTTTTGAATCTAAACCCAAAATTCCATGGTCTAAACTATTATTAAGAAGTTCATTCAGAATTGTATAAATATCTCCTTTATACTTTTCAAATTCTGGTTTTTCTAAAACAAGTTGCATTAACATGGGAATAGGATCAGCTACTCTTAAAACAACTGCGTTGAACTCCATAACTAACTTCCATTGCATCAGTGATTTTGATAAAGCAGAAGGCTCTTTCTTCAATGGTTGGACTTGTTTTAAAGGTTCTAAAAAAGAAATTTCAACAAGGGTAATATCATCTTTTTGAGAATTATCTTTGCAGAAATGTCTAAGACGATCTTGAATATCATCAAATAATTTATAAGGGTCTTTATTATTTACAAAGCATGCATCAAGGTTTTCATATCCAAACACTTCATTATTTGAATTAGTGTATTCTAATATACCATCGGAATATAGAACTATTTGATCATCCTGGCAAAGATCAAAAGATTCAAGACTCCAATCATATTTATCTTTTTTTATTATTCCAAGAGGTAAATGGTTTGACTTAATTTTTTTTATTTTTTTTTCACGATGATTGTAGATATAAACATCTGGCATGCCTCCATTCCAAACATTTAATTTATTTCGAGTAGAATCAATTTCAATAAAACAACAGCAAAAGAAAACATCGGTAGGAAGTATTTTATGCAATTTATTATTAATTTCATATAAAATCTTTTCTATGGGAAATCCTTTTGCACTCATTGCATATATCAAATCTGAAACTGGAATAGCACCAACAGCAGCTTTAAGACCATGTCCTGTAAAATCACCAAGAACAATATATTGACCGCCTGCTAAATTTTTTGTGACAAGTAAAAGATCTCCATTAAAAATTGACATTGGAGATATAAGGTATTTAATATTAGAGAAATCAATAAAACTTGGGTTTATAATATTATTAAATATATTTTTTGCAAACTCCTGCTCTTGCTCTAACTCTCTTTTTCGAAAAGCAAGTTGAGAAAGTACGTCTTTTAATTCTTCGTTTGTTTCAACTAACTTTTCTTGCGTTTTCTTATGTTCTTGTATTTCTTTTTGGAGGGATAAGTTCTTTTTTATAAACTCTTCCTGTATTCGTTTGAGATTCAAATGAGTTGTTACCCGAGCTAAAATTTCTTCTGCTTCAAATGGCTTAGTAACATAATCAACACCTCCAACTTTAAAAGCTTTTATTTTATCCATAACTTCAGTTAAAGAACTAATAAAAATAACTGGAATCGTTTTGGTGTTCTCATTTTTTTTCAATAATTCGCAAACTTCATATCCGTCCATATCTGGCATTTCAATATCAAGCAGGATTAAATCTGGAAGAAATTTTTCTACATTCTTTAATGCTCTTTTACCATCAATAGCTGTTCTGACAATGTGATTTTTTGTTTTTAAAATTTCGGCTAATACTTGAAGGTTGAGAGGTTCATCATCAATAACTAAGATAATTGATTTTGAGTCTGATTCATATTCCATTGTACTTACTCCTTTAGTGTATAACTTTAAATGTGAAAGATAAAGTTTGTAAGGTGAAAAAGAAGAAGATTAATAATAGGTAGTTATATATATGAAAAAAAGGTATATATGTCAACTTAATCAAGTCTTTTATGTTCCAGCTTCTAATTTTTTTCAATAACAGTTCAAAAATGTTTTGACGTAAATTATGTTTTTCAGTATATTAATTTTCAAAATAAAAATAAGTAGTTATAATTGTTAGGTAATTAAAAAAAATATATATATCCATAATGGAAGGTTGTAAAAAATGGCTTTATCAATCGTTGATATTTATAAAAATCTTTTGCCAAAAACAAACTGTAAAGAATGTGGACACCCAACATGTATGGCTTTTGCCAGTATGGTTGTTTCTGAAAAATTTCCATTGAAAAATTGTCCTTATATTGATTCTAATAAACTTGAAGATGCACAAAAGGAACTTGAACAACAATATAGTGAGGGCAAATGGACAAAAAAAGATATGGCTGAAGATGCTTTAAATTGGGCAAAAGAGCGTGCAGCTTCAATGAAAATACCAGATCTTCCCGAGCGAATTGGAGGTCGAGTAATTCATGAAGATGGTAAAGAAAAACTTGAACTACCATATTTTAATGATTTTATATTAATTGATTCTGAAAAAATTACTCATAAAAAAGGAAAAGTTTTAACAAGATGGGAACAAGTTTTTATATTTAACCACATGGCTCAAGGAGGGAGCAATGAACCTGTTGGAAAATGGAAAGGTTTTCAAGAATTTCCAAATACAGTTTCAAAAATAAAATCAATGAAAGAACATGTTGAAGCCCCATTAATTAATCATTTTAAAGGTAAAACAAAAAAATTGATAGATGCTGGAATTTCTATTGGTGGAAATATAATAAAAGAAGGCAATATAAGTGCAGATGTATGTATCGTTTTTCAGCCTCTTCCCAAAATACCTGTAATGCTAAATTTTTGGGATACAGATGCAGATGATGATTTTGAAGCTGAGGTAAAACTTTTATTTGATGAAACTATTACAGATCACTTAGATATAGAGTCCATTATGTTTTTGAGTGAAAGAATTAAACAGCTTTTGTGTGGAGATGAATTTAATTAGTTAATATTATTCAAAGTTATTAATTTTTTTACAAAACCTTATCTATTTCATCCATAATAAAGATAAGGTTTTCTTTTTTCTGATTGTCACTCATTTCTGAAAGAGGTTTCCCGCATTGTGGCATAATCTGAATAGACTCTATTTCTTGACAGCGTTTCCATCCACAGTTTTCAATAAGTATAGGAAAGATTATCATCCCTTTTTCTTTCATTTTGAAAATCAATGGAAGTTCTTTTTCTCTAATAAATTCTGAGGATAAAAAATTTTGACTGATGAGACAAATTGCAAGGCTTGAACTTTTAATTGCTTGTTCAATTTCAGGTTTCCATTCTTGTCCAACTTGAATCTCTTTGTCATACCAAAAATTAATGTTTCTATCATATTTGAATTGTTTTAAAAATGGAAGAAAATAATTTTCTAAAAAAACTCTATCTTTATGACTGTAGCAAATAAATATTCCTTTTTTTAAATCTATTGATTTTGATTTATTTGTATCTGGTATATATTTTTTCAAAAACCAATCTTTAAACAAGGTCCCCGCAATTTTAATTTCGTCTTCATCAGAATCGTCAATTATAGCATGATATCTTAAAACAGTCAGAGCTTCATCCACTTTTGAAATAATTGAGTGATCAACAGCTCTTTTAATCTCAGAAATAGACATTGGTTTTGGAGCAGTTGCCAGGCAAAAATAGACTTCTTTTTCTGAAGGTTCAAAAAATTCTAACCATTTAAAAAAATCATTACGTTCTTTTAAAAAAATATTTGCTGCTTTATTTATTCCTTTATTATCCCAAACATTTTTTTCATCCCATAATTTTTCAAGTATGGCATGAAGTAAATAAGGATGTTTTCCTGTTAATTTAAAGATATTTTTTGGGTCTTTTTCATTTTGGAATCCTTTATGTATCAAATTCATAGAAGATTTATTAGATAAAATACTAAGATAAATATTTCGGAGATTATTCAAAGGGGATGCTCCTGAAGATATCAGGCGAGCCATTTCTTTTACACCTGTTGCGATCAAACGAAAATGATTTTTATATTTTGATTCTGTAAGCAAATTTCGCAAATTTTGAAAGAAAAAATCGTCAGCAAGATATTGTTTGGCATTGTCAAGTTCATCAATCAGTAATATAACCAACCAGTCTTCACCATATTTTCTTTCCAACTTTGTTTCTGCTAATTCTAAATGAGATATAAAATTTCTATAATCCTTTTTGTTATCAACAGATTGCCAGGGTTTTGTATCTAACTTGTCTGTGATTAATTGATAGATTGACTCAAAAATATAGTCTGGAGTAATTTTTCCAAACTGTTGCATGGATAAACGACATGGTATTGGATTATAGGGTGAAAGATTTTTGCTATATAATTCTTTTTCAATTTGAATAAGAAAAGATGTTTTCCCACACCTTCGTCCTCCTAAAACAGCAAAAGAACTTTTATTTTTAAACCCTTGTATTATTTTTTTAATAATTTGATCGTATCCTACAAAAAGTCTTCCAGGCTCTGTGTAATTATATGGATTCATATACTTAATTTCCTTTTAAGCCACTCATTAAAAAGATATGAATTTATTGAGAGAGTCCCATTAACATTATTAACCATTCCAAAGTTTTCTAAATTTGTTAAACCTTCGATATTCTTCTCTGGTATTTGTTTCTCTGTAATATTTTCATATAAACAAATTTTTGATAAAACAGACCTTTCTTCCTCAAATAGTAGTTTCCATATTCCTTCTTCATAGTAGTTGCCAATATCATTTTTTCGAAAGGTTTTAATAATTTCTTCAACAGTTTTCTGGACTTTTTTTGTACTTATATGCTTTAGAGATCCTTCATTACATGCCATGCTTGCAAAAAAACGTGATACAAGAGGATGGCCTCCGCAATAGTCGTAAACCTTAGAAGCAGCATCTTTTGTCCATATAATGTCTTTCCATTTGCCTATTTCCCTTATCATGGATGTAGTTTCTTTTTTAGTTAAAAAACCAAGAAATTGTTCCTTAAAAGAACGAAACATTGGATTTTCACCAACTTTTGATGTTAACAAATTATGCCTGTTAATATCCGGTCGATAGGCAATAACCATAGTAACTAAACTATTATTTGTTTGAGCAAGTCCTCTGAATGTTTTAAAAATATGAGCATATTCCATTAAAGAGGATTCACTTTCTTTTAAGTCTCTGTCTTGAAATAGTTTATCTATTTCATCAATGATTATTATAAAAGGTAAAGAATTTCCTGCTTTTTTCCATTGGTCAAATAGTCTGTTATAATACTTATAAAAGTCAGTTTTAAAATCAATTGTTTTAAATGCTGGTATATCTTTTATGTTTAGCCTTTTAAGTTCCAATTGTAGGCCAATAATAACATTTTCAAAAAAATCATCTGTATTATTTGAAACTGTCTGACAATCAATAAATACACTTGGTGTAGCAATGAATCGCTGTTGAATTTGTTTGACCAGAGATGTTTTTCCAACCTTTCTCAGGCCAAAAAGACCAACATGTTGACCCTGAGATAAAAATTCTGGCAATGTTTTTATCAGGTCATGTCGCCCATAAAACCACGTAGGATCATTAATAGGAGTAGATTCCATGTAAGGATCTGTTCTTGTTATGAAAGGATCCTCAAACTCTTTAAGTGTTCTTTTCTTTTCTTGTCTATTTTGTGGAATACAAACTTTCAGTTTTGATTCAGAAATGGGAATAACTTCACACTTACTTATTTCACGCAAATTTTGCATTATTTGAGTTTCAGGTCTATGAGTTGTATAGATAATGTATATTTTTGTTTTTGGACCAACACTCTTTAATGACTGATTTATTTGAGTTGATACTTTTGAGATTGCTTTTCTTTCTCTATAAATAAAAACTATAGCTTGTTTGTTGTTTTTCTCATTTATGAATAAATGAATATCCTTTGAATAAGATGTAATTTTTTTAAATCCAATATCTTTATAAAAGTTTAAGCAAATACTAACTGTTGAAGATTTTGTTTGTCTGGTTAAGTAGTATATCATTGTTATAAGCCATAAAACGCCAAGAATATACATGAGAATAATCTTCCAGGATAAACCAGAAATAATTATGTGTTTATCACTAAAAATCCATTCATGAATTGGATGGCTTGTTGTTCGGACTTTAACTGTCAGAAGATTTCCTTTGGTAAGTTCCAAAGATTCTGGCAAAGCAAATGAAAGGTTTATGGTTTCGTTTGCTTCAATTTTTTCTCGTATAATCTTATCTAAAGGGATATTATCAATTTTTGCATTAAACTCAATTTTTGGTTTTATTGTCTGAGTACCATAATTTTTTAAAGACACAATAAGTGTTGGTGGATATTGTTTTGAATTAGTTGCGGAAACAAAATTAAAAGCAGGTGAGTTAATGCGAACAGGTATTTGCAAAACTGGTAGATTGGAATAAGAGGAAATAAATTTAAGTGATAGTTTTTCTTTACCTCCTTCTGGATGTAAATAAGAAGTTTTAACTGATACATTGCAGTTCATTTCAGCTATTTCATCTGGTTTTAAGACAACTATTCGTGAGGGAGGATGAAACACAAGTTTGGAGTTAATTTGAGTTTTTAAATGTGTTAATGAAATTCTATAAATATTTCCTTTCCCATTATTTTTTAAAATAACTCTAAATGGTATTAGCTCGCCATCTAAAATTTCAAGCTGTTCAGGATAAGATAAAATATCAAGCTTGCCTGAACTGACAGGCTTTGGTGGAAGAACAGGTATTATCCTTTTGTTTTTATCTATTGTATTCCATATACTTCCATCATCATAACGTATACATTTTTGGTCTTTGCATGAAAGCCATCTGTTATTTTTTAAATTTGTATAAAACCATTGTATTTCATTTTTAATTAATGGGTCTTTTATTAAAAGAATTTTATCAGACCCATAAACAATTGATTTTCCATCAGGACTAAATTCCAAAGTGTAAATATCAGATCTATGGTCATCAATTTTTTTTATTTCATCTCCAGACTCTATATTCCAAAAACGAATGCTTTGATCGTCAGAAGCAGAAGCTATGATTTTACCATTCGGACTAAAATCAATTTTTAAAATGGAGCCATTATGACCATTAAATTTTTTTATCTCTGTCCTTGATGTAATATCCCATAATCGAATAGATTTATCATCAGAACCCGATGCGATTTTTTTACCATCGGGACTAAAGCAAATAGAGCGAACACCGGCATCATGACCTGTAAGTTTAGAGATCTCAATACCAGATTCAATATCCCAAAGGCGGATTGTTTGATCAAAAGAGCCTGAAGCAACAATCTTTCCTTTTGGGCTAAAACAAACAGAAAGAACTCCATATTTATGTTTATTAAATTGTTTAATTTCTTTCCCAGACTTAACGTCCCAAATCCTAACTGTTCTATCTTCTGATCCAGAAACTATCATATTGTCTTTTGGGTTAAAACAAATAGAATAAATATTATTAGTATGACCTTTAAATTTCAAAATATTAGATTGAGATCTAACATCCCAAAGATGAATTATCCGATCAGATCCAGCTGAAATAATTTGATTTCCATTTGAATTAAAAGAAAGAGTATTGATCTTTCCTTTATGTCCTTCAAAAGAATATTTTTCAGTGAAAGATGAAATATCCCACAAACGTATTGTTTTGTCAGAAGAAAATGCAATACTGTTACTATCTGGGCTGAAACAAAGAGCCTGAAATAATTTTTTACCACCTAATTGCATTAATTCAACACCTGTTGAAATATCCCAAAGGCGTATTGTTCTGTCCATTGATCCTGAAGCAACAATTATATTATTTGGGCTGAAAGAAATATCATAAACTTCTCTTTCGTGACCCTCAAATTTTATAGTTTCTTTACCTGTTGAAATGTCCCATAATCGAACAGACTGATCTAAAGCACCTGAAACAATATTTTTGCCATCTGGGCTAAAGCATACAGAAAAAATTAGATCTTTGTGGCCAATAAATTCGTTTTTTTTATTACCAGTTTCTACATCCCATAATAAAATATTGTTATAAGAACTTGAAGCAAGAGTTTTTCCATCTGGACTAAAGCCAATTGATAAAGTCCAACCTTTATTTCCACCAAATTTTTTTATCTTATAACCAGATGAAATATCCATTAAGCCAATTATATCAACACCACCAAAAGCAATATATTTGTTATTCGGACTAAAACAAACTGTAAGAATGGGTTTGTCCATTGAAAATTTTTTTATTTCATTTCCTGTTATGGAATCCCATAAACGAATACTCTTGTCTGTAGAACATGAAACAAAAAATTTACCATTTGGACTAAAGCTGACCGATTCAATTCCTTTTTTATGTTTCTTAAATTGTTTTAAAACAGAACCCTTTTCAACATCCCACAGGTAAATAATACTATCTGCTCCACCTGAAATGATATATTTTCCATTAGGACTAAAACAAAGGCTACTAACAATTCCATTATGTTTAGAGAAACGTTTAATTTCAACACCTGAAGTTATATCCCATAGCCTTATTTGGTATGAGTCTCCAGAGGCTATTATTTTGCCATCAGGACTGAAATCTATGCTATAAACTTTGTCGAGAGTACTTATATTATTGATTAATTGAGTTATATCGCTAACGTGTTCTCCTTTTAAAACAATAGGAGAATAATTTTTTCCATATGATAATATAGGAAAAAAAAATGTGATTAGAATATACAATAATATGGTTAATGTTTTCTTGCAGTTTTTTTTATACATCAACAAATTTTTCCAAAAATTCAATTCTTAAATTTTTCAAAACGTTGATTTAATAAATCTGCTGTTTCTGTCATTATTTTAATTGCTATTTTATCAACATGACGAGATCTCCAATCCTCTAAATCAGTACCTTTAACCCATTGGTTAAATGAACCTAATGCAGGTCCTGTATGAATTTGAAAATTGACTTTTTCTGATTCCACGCCTTTTATAGCCACATTTGTAGAGTGCCAAAAAAACCAACGAAAAATTAATGCCATTTTGTGCTTTGGATTTTTTTCTGCTTTTTGGATTTCTTCTGGATCACTTTTTTCAAAAAAATTACATGTTTCATCATAAATATCCTGAAAACTTTTTTTGAAAAATTTGTCCTGAAGTTGGTTGCGAGTTTTTTCATCAATATCGTCTAAACTATTGTGGTATCTATATAGTTCATACAATTTATTTGAAAGCTCCATTCCACCAGTTCCTAAAAAGCATAACATGCCTTCTCTGGCCATTTTTAGAACCATTTTTTTGGATGATATTCCACGAAACATTGCACCACATAGATATGCGTATTTTAATTG
>Ga0272440_1004370_pt1 | contig 10123 bp, 8 predicted proteins | sample SSMMMBAug17_FD_192440 | JGI IMG/M metagenome (GOLD analysis project Ga0272440, IMG submission 192440) | Marine sediment archaeal communities from Little Sippewissett salt marsh, Falmouth, MA, United States - SSM-MMB-Aug17 | ecosystem: Environmental > Aquatic > Marine > Wetlands > Sediment ... | reverse complement strand
TCGTACGAGGCAGAAACACGAACACCCCCCTAACCCCCCTCAAGGGGGGAACTTGAGACGTTGAAATTGAACTGTTTGCTCTTAACCTGACGGCTATGGGCTTTAGCCCTACGCTGTTCTTGCAATTTCCGAAATCGAGCATTCCTTGTATGAAATTCACTTCCCCTTAACTTTACATACGCCCGATTCCTAAGAAATCCGACAATAAATCTGAATTAATTTCATGGCATATTCCTTGCTATACATATGAAATCAAAACAGATTCATAGTTATTTATGGAAAGAAGGGCTTTAAAATGTATAGATATATTACAATGATATTAATTTTAATTGTATCGGGATGTGCCATGCACTTTCAATCTTCAATTCCACTTGTCAAGGTGCGTGTCGCATTAAAGTATGACAAACCCTATCCTTTAAAAACGATAAATCCAGACGCATTTTTAATTATTGTAAGTGATGAAAGTGACCAATATGATAAATCCCAGGAATTATTACAAGCGGTGAAACAACGCTTCAAACAAAATGGATATTTTCAACTAACTGATCACATGGATGATTCGAGAAAAACGCCCACTTATGTGTTAAATATTAATCATTATGTAAATTCACCCATTCAAAAAGCCAGGAATGCGGGTATGATTGATATGCATGAAATAGACAATATTTGTAAGCAATCTGACGCATTGATTACGTTTGTCAGTTTGTATGACCCACAATTTTTTGAAATGAAGCATGTTTTTATGATTAAATCACTTTCAAAGAAAAATTTTGAATCTAAAGGACTCAAGTCTTTTGAAAGCCAATTAAGTAAACAAATCGTATCTCAATTGGATAAAGCGATTTCTATACCACGTCAATCAATTGATGCCTATCTTCTGCCGGGTATGGATTTACGTGCAAAAAAATATTTAATTCACTATGATTATATAAAAGCGAAAAAGCGGCTGAAATCAATTTTACCAGCCATTAGTTATGCATCGCAATCTGTACCCAACATTCAGAAACAATATGAAAAATGGCGTCGGAATCAGCTTCGAAATTTAGAAAAAGACTTAATCAATTATTATGGTTTCTTATTGGCATGTGAAGCCAGTGAAGCTGATCCAATCAAATTGCAACAGATATATAAAGGTTATCAGACAATTATTACATTAACTGAATCCACCCCATTGATGAAAGCCTGTGCGCATGCCTTGAGGCGGAGTAATATTTTAAATGATTATCAAAAAGGGAGAACAATCAATGCGCTTTAGACAATACCGATATAAAATTATTTTATTGTTCGTGATATTTACTCTTTGTGGATGTGCAAAAAGCGAATTACGTGTCGCAAACTTTATTCGGCCACCATCAAAAGTTGTTCGATTTCGAGATATTCAAACCATTCTTGTGCAAGAACCTGACCTTCAGTTTTCTGGCAGGCTGACGACAGATCTAAAACAACTGTATCAGCACATCATTCAGGAAAATATTGCGAAAACATTTGGCCATATGCCTTGGTATCAAATACATCTGATCTGTCCAAATGCGCAATGTGAATCCATACCAAATCAAATTGAACAAAATGGCTATGAATGGAAAAATTCTGTGCGGACAGAAAAGGAATCCCTGAAGCAGCATCAATTATTTATCAATGGTATAATTGATCAATCGATAAAGAATCAATCCGAAATCAATATATCAGCAACCCTGAGTATTGTCCTTTTGGATCCTGAGGGAAATGAAGTTTATGTACGTCTGTTGGATAACCTGAAGGCAAAGGATATTTTCAAGTCAAAGCAATCTCACTGGGACAAAATATGTATGCATCGAAGACTGGCACAACAATTGTTTCAACTGGCAATCGTTCAGTTGAAAGATGATATCTATCCCAAAAAAATTAAACGCTTAATCAGCATTAATAATGATGCTGATATTCGAGGGCGTTATCTTCTTGAAGCAAATGCTTTTCCTGAAGCCCTTGCGCATATTGAAGCATCCATTAAGAAAAAAGAACGTGCATATATTGAACAAAAAAACAAAATCCTTGAAAAATATCAGAAATTAGAAAAACAGGCCCTTGAAAAATATTCTCCTGATGACGATTTTCGGGAAAAACGCATTGAAATGGCCAAAGAAAAGGAAGCCGAAATTGATAATGCCCGCAAATGCTTATCAGGAGATTACAAAAATTATGGCACCGCACTTGAAGCCCTCGGATTTATTGATGAAGCAAGCACATATTATGAAAAAGCAATCCATGCAAATCCAATGAATTATCTGGCCAAACTTGCTTTTCATCGTCTGGTATATTTTAGAAAAACCAGTAACAAAGAACTGGAACTTAGTCGGGAAATCACTGAAAAGTCATTAAGGAGTTATAATGCACGATAAAAGTTTCTATCGATTATCAATGGTTATTATTTTGAGTGGAATGTTCTTACATGGATGTATGACCACCAAAACTTTGCCCAAAAAACAAAATTATCATTCGCCTTTTTCAGGCATACAGCGACTTTTATTATTGGATTGTAAGACAGTGCCATCAAATATCAATTCTGGTATTTTTTCAGCATCAAAAAGTGATATTCATATGCTTGCGCTTGGCATTTGTGAAGCTTTCCGAGATGTAAACCATATTCGGTTGTCATATATTCCGCAAACAGAAATGATTCCCCAACAATCCGATTATGATGCCCTTCTTTCTGCGCAAATCTGGTGGCAAATCAATGCGAAAAAAAAATCGCAATCTTTTAAACATCAATTTGATTTGATTGTTCAACTTCAATTGCACAAAAAAAATGAAAACAATAGAATTCAAACACGCAATTTTTATGTTACCGCAATGCACCGAGAAGGTTTTATTGTCAACAATCAATTATTTTTTTGCCGGCTGGCTGACAATTCTCAGGAGGCAATATCTAGCAATTATTTGATACCAATGCTATCAGAAAATATTAATCAATTAACAAAACTACCAAAAGAAATATCGGTTCAATCTCCCGATTTTGTTGACACCAAAAGTCAGATCCTTTTTGAGGCGAGAGCATATCGTGCGCTAATTCAATATATTGTTACAACACGCCTGTCAGAAAATAATCCCAGTGCAATGTCTTTATTTATTGATGCCAGACTATCTGATGCCATCGACACGATGTTTCAGGATCAGCAAATTGCCAATTATGAAAATTTTACAAAAAAGTACTTTCCTGAAATATATGCATTGGGCCTGTGTTTTGAAAAAACAGGTCGCATCAAAAAAGCATTGGGATGCTATCGCTTTGTCATAAAATATGCGCCAAATTATTCTCGTCAAAGTGCTGAGGGGATTTCTCGATGTTTGAACATTCTGGGTGTACGCGATCATATTCAATTGGCCGGATTGAATATTCAACCCGATACAGCATTTAAACTGAAACGACTGGATTTAAAAAAAATTGTGCCTGATGAAAAAGCAATGGCAGCGACAGAAGTAAATTTCATCAACACTCAACCCGCTAAAGTTGAAGAAGTTTCCATAAAAGAAACCTTTACGCCCCTAAAAGCAAAAAAACAGGATAAAGAATCGGAAATTATCGCCATTCAGATGATGTTAGATCAATGGATATCTGCCTGGCGGTCAATGAAAAGTGCGGAATATTTTCAACATTATGCCAATAATTTTCAACCTGAAGGCAATATGTCATTAAATAAGTGGCAAAAACAGAGAAAAGAACGATTAAAACGCAAATCCATCTTTGTGTCAATTGTAGGCCAGGCAAATATTCATTTGCTATCTGATACTGAAGCAGAAGTTATATTTGTTCAGGATTTTGAGTCCAAAGGCTATTACTATAAAGACCGAACAAGAAAACGTCTGGTTCTTGTAAAAAAAGATTCGATCTGGAAAATAAGGAAAGAACAGTCGATAGAAGTTATTCCTTGATTATCTGGTGCTCATCAGATTTTTTCTAGTCCCTAAAGTTGTCAACAGTAATATGTGACCGCTTTGTAAAATCATTTAAAAATACTCCGGATACATAATCCATTTTGATTTGCGCTAATTGGATATCATACAAAACTTCAGATAGCTTCCGCTCTGATGTCAGCAATAAGGTATTGGCATCCATTACATCAACACTCGTTGCCATACCAAACATAAACTGACTGGTGACAGCGTCATAATTCTCTTTGGAAAAAGTTAACTGGTCTTTTAATGATGCCAACAAACTTAACAGTGTGTTTCGTTCCAGAAATGCCGTCTCAATTTCAAGTGCAATATTTCGGGTGGTATCTTGAATGATAAAACGCATCTGTTTTTTTTCAATTCTTGCCTGAGCAACTTCTGCGGATCGAATACCACCATCAAAAAACGAATAATTGAGCGTAACAGATCCCGATATATTATAATCCGGATCTTCAGGTGTGCTGTCTTCACTATCATAATACTGACCTTCAAAGGAAACTGAGGGCCAATATGCGCCTTTGGCTACTTTGATACGATCTTTGGCCATTTGATCTTCAATGTCAAGCTTTTTTATCTCAGCCCTGTTTTTCAGGCCCTGTTTAACCCATTTTTCAAGTGATGTTTTTGACACAGGCATTGGTTCTGGGATTACAATTTCAAACGTGTTGGGAATACATACCATGCGCGCAAGGGTGGCTCTGGCAATGCGGTTGGCATTGACTGCACGTTTGTTTTCGGTTTGCGCATCAGATAACTCTGCTTTTGCACGATATAATGCAGTTTTTGCAACCTCATTGACTGACAAACGATCTGAAACAGCCTGTTGATGTCGTGTTAATCGCTTTACATTGGCTTCAGAGATTTCAATCGACTTTTGCGTTTTCAAAACAGTGTAATAGGCTTCAACAATCTGGAAAAGATATGTTTCTGTCAGACGATAAAGATCATAATACGTTTGTTTGCGGTTGAATTCGCTGATACGATAATAAATGAACTCTTTACCATTCAGAGTAAAGCTTTGTGAAATGTTGATGCCCCATGAATTCATCCATTTGGGCTGGTCCAACATTTCTTTCCAGAATCTTGAATAGGATGCTTGAGAAGACAATTTGGGTAAAAGTACAGCGCGTGCGATATTACTGTATGCTTTGGCCAGATTTATTTCTTCGTATTTGTACTTGATTTGATCTGCTTTCTTAATTGCTTTTTTTAGTATTTCATCAAGGTTATATTGAATAATTGTCGAATTGTCTGCATAAAGGTGCATTGTCCAAAAAAAGACAAGCACCAAAAAGGATGTTGCTTTCACTTTCATTGAATAAAAACTCCATTTTCATAAATCACCTGTTTTTTTCCAGATGATAACGTTGCTGTGACAATTTTAGATTCTGTATTGATAATATCCCAATGAATCGCAGAATCATTCAATCCCAATGATTCCCTTTGAATTGGTTCGTTCAGCGGCTGATATCCATTATAGGCATCATCAAAGGCACTGCCCAGCGCAATATGACAATTTCCAGATGGCCCCCCATAGTTTTCATCAAATAATGTATCGGCCATATAGCAATCAATTTTTGAAAATCGCTTATCAGTCAAGGAAAATTCACCCACACGTGATGCCCCCTGATCGGTTTTCAATCGTTTGTTCAGAAATGCTTCGCCTGTTTCTGAGGTGGCTTTGACAATACGTCCATTGCTAAATGTCAATCGAATATCCTTGATCGAATTACCATTTACAAATGCCGGCTGATCTGAATAATACGTGCCATCAACTGTTCGCCAATCGGGCGATGTAAAAATTTCAAAGCTGGGAATATTTCTGCCCGACAGCCCAAGCCATTTCCGATTTTCGCCCAATGACAGGCGTAAATCCATCTGTTTGGATTCGACATGAATCTGCCTGATATCCAATGATAGCAACCATTTTTTTGTATCAACAATTCGGGTATAAAGATCTTTCCATTTGGATAGAGGGGCATGCGTATCTAAATGACACGCTGCCTTTACTTTACCGGCATAAGCTTGTAAAGACAGGTTTGCATGTCTGGCACGGGCAGATGTTGGATATGTGCCTAATGTCCATGAGCAAGTTTTGTCCAATTGTCTTTTTTGCATAATTTTTTTGAGATAACTGCGGGATCGTGACACAATGTTTTGCTTTTCAGCATCAATATCTTGAAGATGCGTCAGTTTCTCAGGCGCTCTTACAAAAATTGCGCCTTGAATAGCAGACATGAGTATTTCTTCGCCAGGAGCAACAAATGATAATTGATTTTCATTGGCAATCTCGTAAAAATCGCGCTCAATTTCAACTGGAGGTGTCAATCGGATAATTGGATTCAAGCCGCGTTCGAGAATCATTTTATGAATTGTTTTAATGAGTTGTAATGCAGGTAGATGGCTTTGTATGAGAATCGTATCCTCCTGTTTAAACAGGTTCTGGCGGGCGGTTTCAAGCCCCCAGAATAAGATTTGCGCATAATGTTCACGTTCGCTATCAGAAAACAAAGGATTTTTATCATTTTCTTGATTCATTCGATACCTCATCTAATAAATGTGTAATTAATGTTTTCCCAAATAAGCACTTTGAATATTATCATTATTCAACAAACGCGCTGCGGTATCTTCAAGAACAACATTTCCAACTTCAAGAACATACCCGCGATGTGCCAGTTTCAGGGCCATAAGCGCATTTTGCTCAACCAGTAAAACAGTCACCCCATTCTTATTGATCTGCTGAATGGTTTGAAAGATTGTTTGAACAAGAATGGGTGCAAGTCCTAGACCAGGCTCATCCAAAAGCAATAATTTGGGACTGGACATCAAAGATCGTCCAATAGCCAACATTTGTTGCTCTCCACCGCTCAATGTTCCGGCCATTTGATGTTTTCTTTCTGAAAGACGCGGGAACAGATCTAATATCCATTCCATATTATTTGCGATCTGATGTTTATCTTTTATTGTAAAAGCACCCAGGCGAAGGTTCTCCAAAACAGTCAGGGTTCCAAATACCCGACGTCCTTCCGGGGATTGTGAAATACCTGATGCGACAATTTTATTTGCCGGCACTGTATGAATCGGCTTTCCATTAAAAAGAATTTCTCCCTTATGCGCTCGAATCAGACCGCTGATGCACATTAGTGTGGTCGATTTACCAGCACCATTGGCGCCCAGAATTGTTACGATTTCACCGGATTGTACAGTCATATCAATACCATGAAGTACCTCCACCTGATCGTATTTTACATGTAAGTTTTTTATTTCCAGCATGTGTTTTTCTTTTATTTATTGTACTGTAGAGACGTGTAATCCTGGTTCAAAAAAATGATGATCAAATTGTTTTCACCGGCCATTTTGGTTACACTCATTTGAATTCAAGAATCTACAATCTATCCAGATCCTCAATCGTTTCACGCAAACCACGAAGGATCAACTGATTGATTTCATCAACAGTTTCCTGATCAGTTTTTAAAATATTTCGCCAGATCCCCAGTTCAAGTTTGATAAAAAAATTGTCAACATATTCACTGGAAGCGAAGGAATTAAAATACACGTCACCAGGTATACGTTTATCAAACTCAAATTTGACAAAAGAGCCTTCATCATCATTGGCATGAAGCATGACTGTGACCAGTTCATATATGAGCTGGTCAATATCGTCAGGAATAATGAAATCGATAAACCATTTGGGGAAAATGTGATATTTTCTCCCATAAACTTTGGTTTTACTCACATGTTTTAATTGCAGTTTCAATGATGCAAATTCAGTTGTATTGATATAGGTCCCCTTTGTCACAATTTCGTTGTTCAGGTATTTTAGCCCATAAGCATCAAAGAGTAATTGGGTAATCAGTTTGAAATCGTATTTTTTGAGTTGAGAAAGTGAAAACGCTTCATCAAAAACAGGATTCCCATCTGTATCAAAGGGAACAATTTTTCCTTCTCTGGTATAAATTGAAAATTTAAAAAAATCTGGCGAACAATCAAATTGAAGATTAAATAATGTGTTCCCATTCGTATTGACACTCTCTACGCCTGTTTTCAAGACACCTCTAAATTGTTCTAAGTATTCAGAAATAAGCGGATAATCTTTTTTTAAATCGTCATATTTACATGAAACAGAAAAGTCAAAATGCGTATAGGCTGTACCATCATGGTTTTTAATTGTTAACAAAGAATTTAATGTGATATATTGATCGAACAAGATGGCAAGTTTTGGAAAAGCATAATAGAATGCATTAATTGCCACCCTGGCATCGCCCTTAATATTTTTAAAGATAGGGCTTTCAGACGGGCTTAATTGTGTTAGATTATCAGGGTCAATAATTTTTAATAGACTGTCAGCAAAAATCAGTAAATTATCATGAGAATATTGTTTGAGTGCCATTTTGGTATCCATATAAGCAGAAAATGAACGATAGCCTACGACAGATTCATCAATTTGTTTTAATGCAATTTCAGATGCAAAACTACCAATGGTTTGATTATCAATATCCGCCTTTTTGAGGGGGCTGAGCCCCATATAATAATAATCAGAATGATTGATTCCCTGAAGGGTTACACCACGATACCCTTGATCCAAAGGGGCTAATGTGGGATTTTTATACAATAATTTAAAATCAAACTTTTGAAGTGACTCATCCAGATAATGTAAAAAGTCTATACTTTTTTCATCAGACCGAATCTGTGAAAAAACCTTGTCAAGCAATTGAACAATTTCAGTCGCCGCGTCCGCACCCTGCATATCTGGATGAATATTGTGGATGGCATCACCAAAATTATAAGCAAATACATATACAGTAGACATGCAAACCATAAAAATAATTGAAAGATAACGTTTCATTTTTTCTCCTTTGTTATTTGTTTCTTATGGGTTAGGAATCATCGAAAAATAAGTTCCCCATTTATCTTTGAACGTAGAAGAGTTCGGCACGTAGAGACGTAGCATGCTACGTCTCTACAGTACAAAAACCCCGATGAACATTTTTTAAAATGGGGGACTTGTTTTCAGAGCATTCCTTAATAATATATTTCTAATGTACGCATAATAAGATCTCTATGACCATTCAAGAACGTATGAATTCTTCGTCAATGTAGATTCGATTCCCAGTCCATCAAAAAAAGCTTGCAAGCCTTGCATATGCATTTCTGATAAATCATAATTCAGACATTGATAATATTTATTGCATGTATGAATATCAATGCCCAATTTGTGTGCAGCCATTCGGGATATATTTGAAATATTTGCCAGACCCGATTGTTTCGATTGATGAAATTTTTGTGTCATTTGCCGCACTTTTTCCAAATTATTACTGGCATATTGTTTTCTGACCGCCCAAACACCAAATACAAAAGGCAAGTTGGTTTGCAAATGCCAGAGTTCTCCCAGGTCATATACATATGGCAATAATTTTTCCCAGGGATATTTCAGGGCATTATCACCAATAATCAATGCGGCATCACTTTGAATGATCCAATTTGGAGAAACAACCGGTTGTGTTGAATAGCGTGGCACAATATTTCTTTGTTTAAGAAGCAATTTTAAGAGGGCTGCAGCGGTTTCAGATTCATTGGTCAAGATAATATGCTTATCATTTAAGTTTTCCATTAGATATTTACTGACAAGCTTTACGCTCATCACTTTTCCCCAACTGGAAATGGACAGGTCTGGTAACAATTCCCATTGATGTTGATTATACCCATAAGCAATTGAGGATACCGGACTGATATCCAGATTCTCCATTGAAAGCATTCGGTTTAATGTTGCTGGTGGTGCACTTGTCAATTGGTAGTCACCTTGATCAAACATATCCATCCCATAGTATACAGGTGCAACGTTCATATATTGGATACGTCCTAATCGCAGATGTTTTTGGGTGGAAATATTTTTTTCAGGTATTGATGAATCATACATAATGTTTTTAAGATTGCGTGCATATACTGGCTAAAAAATAATGTCTCAATAACATTGATGGGTTAATTTGTCAATCACATGTCAATCTCGTCTTTATTTTTTCATCTTCTTCTATAAGTAGGCGATCATAAGTTTTGGGCGTATGTACAGTTAAGGGGAAGTGGATTTCATACAAGGAATGCTCGATTTCGGCAACCCCAAGAACAGCGTAGGGCTAAAGCCCAACGCTGAATTGAGAAAGGACGCTAAAGCGCCCTCATACAACATAGGTACTGAATT
>Ga0272440_1004368_pt1 | contig 10126 bp, 9 predicted proteins | sample SSMMMBAug17_FD_192440 | JGI IMG/M metagenome (GOLD analysis project Ga0272440, IMG submission 192440) | Marine sediment archaeal communities from Little Sippewissett salt marsh, Falmouth, MA, United States - SSM-MMB-Aug17 | ecosystem: Environmental > Aquatic > Marine > Wetlands > Sediment ... | reverse complement strand
GATCAATTCCTAAAACAATAGCAAGATCTTCAATCAACAATACGTTATTCAAAAAATCACTCCTTTTTAATGTCCTTTTTAGTATCTAAACAAGATTATCATATAGTTATTTTTTATAGAAGATGAAAAAAAGGAGAACAAAAAGACTAGTAATAATAATAAAATTTAGAAGAAATAATTGATTAAAAAATCGAAGTAGAAGAAGGGAAATAAAATATAATGAAAGGAATAAATTGAGATAAAAATTTTTACTAAAAAGATAAACAGTAGAGAGAAAAAAAGAAAAAAGAAGAATAAAGAAAAAAATCTTAGTTATGATTAAGGTTGGGGTTAATAAATTAATGTAAAGAATTAAAAGAACAAGAAATGTCAATGAAAGGAGTTTCCAATAGTTTTTTTTATTTAATTTTTTTGGTCTTGGCCGAGTTCTGATCATCTACTTTAATTTTATCGATAACTCTTAATAATTTAGTAGTTCTAGTGTTATTAATTTCATTGTATTGTTTAGAAAGTGAATCAATCCGATTACCAAGTTTGTCAAATTGTTCATTATATTTAGTAAATTCTTTTTCAAACAAATGAATATATTTGATAATGTTTTGAATATTTTTTTGGTAGCGAAAATTATCATAAGCTTGATTAACCATTCTAAGAATGGCTGTGAAAGAAAATGGACCAGCAAAGACAACTTTTTTAGCGAAAGCTTCTTCGAGTAATGAAGGAAATTTTTCATAAATAAAAGAAAAAACCATTTCATTAGGGATAAAGACAACTACGAAATCAACAGTATTTTGTTCTGGGTCAATATAATCACGACTAGTAACTTCAGTAATTTTCTTTTTAATATCTTGTTCAAATAGTTTTAGGTATTGTTTCTTAGCAGTGGAACCTTTAGATTCGCTCATTTTAACTAGATTAGAATAAGGAAATTTGGAGTCGACGTTAATTTTAGTTTTATCAGGGAGAAAGATAGTAAAATCGGGACGAGAGCCATTAGAACTTTTCTGTTTTGAATAACTAGTACCAATAACAAAACCTGCTTGTTTAAGAAGATCTTCAGCAACTTTTTCTCCAAAAGCTCCACGTAATTGATTATTAGAAAGAACATTTTTAAGAGAGTCAGTAGTAGTTGATAGTTGTTCGGTTATCTTACGGTTATATTCAAGATCTTTGCGAAGTGATTTAAAAGTTCCAATTCGATTCATCTCAGCTTTCTCTAGCCTATTCTGATTAACTTTTAATTCTTCTAAAACTCGTTTGACTAAATCTTCGATAGCAATTTTTTTATTATTTAAATCAGTACTAGCTAAATTAACTAAGTTGGTATTAGCTTGATTAAGAATTTCAGGAAATTTTTGATTAAAATGATTAAAAAATTGATCAGAAATATCTTGAGGATTATTTTTTTTACCTTTGAGAATGAGAAAAATAATGGCAGCTAAAATTAGAATAAGAAGAATATAAACAAAAATCATATTTTATTTTACCCCAGTAGAACCAATTCCGCCGCGATCAGTATTATTCATTTTCTTGACTTCTTGAAGATCAAAATTCTCACATTTAATTAAAAGTAATTGACAAAGACGAGTCCCCTTCTCAACAAAAACATCTTTATTAGTGAAGTTATAGGCAATAAAGTGATATTGATCATTATCACCACAAAAATCTCGATCAAAAATACCAACTCCATTGGCACCCATAAGTCCCATTTTATGTAGAGAGCTTCGAGGTGCCATCATAATAAAATGATTATCTGGGATTTTGATGGCAACATTTAAAGGGATGTAAGCAATTTGATGACTTTTAATAGTAGTATCTACACAAGAGGCAAGATCAACAGCAACAGACCCTTTAGTCTTATGAACGGGTAAAGGTAAGCTTTTATCAAAACGTTTAATTTTAACTTTCATTAATTATTTAAAGTATTTATCAAATAGATAATGGAGCTTATCATAATCTGAACATTGTTCTGAAGGAGTAAATTCAAGATTAAGTATCTTTTGGTGAGTTTTGGTAATTAATTCAGTTAGGTCTTTGAGGTGCCGATCGGTGATGGTAAATTCTTTTTTGACAAAATGACCACTTCTATCACTCTTTTGGATAAAATCTAAAGTCCCAGTTTTTATTTGATAAGGAAAGTTTTTAACTTGTTGAGAAAGAAGTTTATAAAAAACTAATTGACGAAAATAGTCACCATCTTCGGAAAGAATTTTGGCTTTATCAGGACTACCAGTCTTAAAATCAACAACATTAGCTTCTTTGTTATTTAAAATTTCAATTTTATCGATTTTGCCAGTAATAGGGATATTGTTAAGCCGAGGGTTAAAAGGCCGAAAATCATATTCAACTAAACAATTTTTATTAAATGTATTCTGATAATGTTGATAATAATCAATTAAATATTGACGATTATTTTGAAGAATATAATTTAGGTCTTTTTCAGAAAGTAATTGTTTATCAAGTTCTGATTCAAAAATGGAAATAAATTCTTCAACAGATATTAATTTACCCTTTTCCTTCAATTGAGTAAATAGTTGTGTTAATGAATTGTGAACACTAGTTCCAAAAGCCAGTGATGGACTTTTAGGGGTAGGAATTCTAAGAATATTTTTGAGAAAGAAACAAAATGGACATTGGAGATACGAATTTAAATGAGTTGGGCTAAGAATATATTGATTAGCTAAATAATCTTTAAGATAAGATTTTAAATCTGGAGATTTCAGTTGAGAATTTTTAGGGGTGAAGAAACTTTGTAAGCTATCCTTTTCTAAAGACGAGTTAACTTTAACTTTTTCAATTAATTTTGGATCAATTTCATTGACAAAAATAGAAGGTAATTGTTCCTTATTATTTTGATTAAATTGACTATAAGAAATATAGATCTGTCTCTTAGCTCGAGTTAGGGCAACATAAAAAAGACGACGATCTTCCTCTAAACTTTGATCGATGGCGGTGTTGGCTAGTTCTGTTTTAAGCAGGCCAAGCGGAAGTTTAATATTGTTACGATTAAAAGATTTATCCCATTTACCGGAAATAACTTTAGTTAAAAAGACATGTTCAAATTCTAAACCCTTACTTTTATGAACAGTCATTAATTTAACGCTTTGACTTAGATCATCAATAAGAGGAGATGAATTAATTTTAATATCATTGTCGATTAAAGTGTCTAGATTTTTTAACCATTGGCTGAGGTCTATTTTTTCTAAAGATAATTCATTTTTAAGATAAGCATAGAGGCTATTTAAGTGATTAAGAATATTTAGATTATTTTTTTCTAAAATATAATTAAGAAAATTGAATGATCGAATTACTTTATTAAAAAAATCAATTAAAGAAAGGTTATAACGATCTTTTTGGAGTTGAGTGAAATTTTCAATAAATTTAATTAATTTTTCCTTAGTATCATTGGTGATATTAATCTTATTTAAATACTCTTGATTAAGAATAAGTTCTAAAAGATCAGTTTTTTCTTTTCTTGAATAATGAAAGAGTTTGTAAAGATCTAAAGAGTTAATTTCTAAAAATTCAAATGATAATATTTTAGCCAATAAAGATTGATTTTCTTGATTATCAAAATAACGAAGAAGATCTATTAATTGTTGAATAAGAAGATTATCAAGAATATTGATTGAACCAGAAATAAGATAAGGTATTTTAAAAAATGAGAGCAATGGTTTTAGGTCTTCAATGTCATTGTTATTACGATAAAGAACAACTATTTCTTTAGCTTCAACCCCAGATTTAATTAATTCTTTTATTTTGTTAGCGATGAAATAATTTTCTTGCAGATTATTTTGAGCAGTAAACAAATTAATTGGATCAGGGTCAAAATCTTGAGTTGAAACTAAGGATTTATCTAAATCGTTGATAATGGAGCTAATTCGATTTTGATTTCTCTTAATAACAGACTCTGATGATTCTAGAATTAAACGATGGCTTCGATAATTATTTTTTAGAGAAATTGTTTTAATTGAATTTTGATATTTTCTATAAAAATCATGGATATTTTCAATAGCAGCTCCTTGAAATCTAAAAATAGATTGATCATCATCACCAACCACAAAAATATTAGGATTTTCTTGATCTTGTCCAAGAAGATCAATAATCTCCATTTGGGATGAATTGGTGTCTTGAAATTCGTCGACTAAAATATATTGATATTGTTCTTGATACTCAGCTAGGAAATTTTTATCTTCCTTAAATTTATTAATAACCCAAATAATCATGTCTTCAAAATCAAAAAGATTCTCTTCTCGAAGTTGTTTTTGATAATTTTGATAGATGATTAATAAATCTTGTTGTTTAGAAATTTGAGCTTCAGTTTTTAAAATAAAATTTTTAACTTCTCTTTTAAGATCTGATAAAGAAATTTGGTTTTGATTAAAGAGATTAAAATAATAATCTAGATAGTTCTTATAAATAATGTTAATGTCTTTTTTAGATAGATTTTCGATTAGAGAAAGAATAGTTGATTGGTTTTTTTTAGCGGCACGAAGTTCATTTAAAGAGTCAATAATTGGTAGAGCTATTTTAGAAAAGGATATAGCCATATCTATTAATTGAGAGAATTTTTCTATAGAAACATTTTCTTTTTTTAAATCTTGAATAGATTTGATAATGTCTTTTTGAAAAAAATAAGAAGAATGAATATTTCTAAAAGAACTGGTGCTTGGCAATTGGTCAATAAGTTGTCTGATTATTTGAATTTTTTTTACATCAGTGATCGCCTTAGATTCTTTATTTGAATTAAGAAATTGTTGAGGATTATCTTGGATAATTGAATTACAAAATGAATGGAAAGTAGAAATTTTAAGATTATAAGCATCAGGACCAATAATAGAAAGAAGACGACTTCTCATATTCAAGGCGGCATTTTCAGTGAAGGTTAGAGCTAAAATATTGTTTGGATTAGTTTGGGTTTTATTAAGAATATTAGCAATTCTTAAAGCAATAGTTTGAGTCTTGCCAGTACCAGCTCCGGCAATGACCATAACTGGCCCTTCAGTAGTATCAACGGCTTGTTTTTGTTCTTTATTAAGTTGTTGATATTCAGCTAAAAAAATTTTTTGGTAATTTTCTGACACTAAGCTATTTTAACTTATTTTAAATAAGGTAGAATAAGGTCAATGGAGAATTAAAGAATAATTCTCTTTGATATTGATAAGACCTTAATCAACCCAAGGGTTTTTTTAGATGGTCTTTGTAAAAATTTGGAAGAGCAGGAAATTATTAAGCGAGATAGTTTTAAAAAGGTTTTTGATAGTTATGAAGAAGAGCTTGATTCGTCAACTGACTATAACCCTGATGAATTTATAAGTAGAATTTCTGAAATCAGTGGGAAAAGTAGAAAAGAAATTCAAAAAATTTTTAATGATGAAAGACTTTGGGAAGATGTGGTTTACAAAGAATGTAGAGAAACCTTAGAGAAACTAAAAGGATTAGGTTATTCGTTAGGAATATATTCTGAAGGATTTACTTCTTACCAATTAGCTAAATTGAGATTAACTGGCTTAGATGAATTTTTCGAAGATGAATTATTATTTATTCATAGAAGAAAATTGGATGATGATTTTATAGAGAATCTACCTGATGGAGTTACTATAGTTGATGATAAGCGAGAAGTAATTGAAAGATTAAATGAAGAAGATAGATTTAATTTGGTTTGGATCGATAGAATTGGTAGACAAGGAATTGAAGGAATTGATATTCTTGACTCTTTAGAGAGACTACCTGATATATTAGAAAGACGAGAAATCAGTGAAGAGGAGTTTATTGACGATGAAGAAGAAATTTCTAGAGTAGTTTAGTTTTCAAGAACACAAGTGGAGGCTTCTGGTTGTTGACCAATTGGTTGGCCAATTTTTATCCATTGTCCATTTTTACAAAGCCAAATATTTTTAGGCAACAGGAAGCGAAAAAGAAAAGTTGAAACAATGATAAGACCAATAAAAATAACAAAATAATAGACTGGATTATTTTTTTTATTTTTTCTCATTCAATAATTTTTCTAATATTTCTTTAGCTAATTGAGGATTAGCAGAACCTTTTGAGGCTTTCATTAATTGACCGATTAAAAAGCCAATAGAATTAGGGTTTTTTTGATAATCAATAACAGCTTTAGGGTTATTATTAATAACCCCTTTAGCAATTTCTTTAATTTGATTAGTATCAGAAATTTGAATTAAATCTTTATCTTTAGCAATTTGAAGAGGATTTTTGTTTTCTTTATAAGAATCAATAATGATTTGTTTGGTAACTGTTGATGATATCTCTGATTTTTCAGAAGCATCAAATAAATCTTTAAAATATTGATGATTTATTTTATTAATATCTAATTGTTGTTGAGATTCATTGAGATATGTTTTGATTGGACCAATGAAAAGATTGGCAACAAATTTAATAAAATCTGGAGATTTTTCTTTACTAATAGCTTTTTCAAAACTTTTAGCAAAATTAATATCTTGGGTTAATAGGTCAGAATCATAACCACTAAGTTTATATTCTTGTTGATAACGAATAATTTTCTGGTCTGGTAATTCAGGAATAGTTTTTTTAATTTCTTCTATTTGTTGATTAGTAAATATAATTTCAGGAATATCTGGTTCTGGGAAATAACGATAATCTGAAGAACCTTCCTTTTCTCTTTGTAAAAAGGTCCTATTTTTATCAGCGTCCCAACCGCGAGTAGTTTTGTTTGTTTTAGATTTAGTTTTTTTAGTTTTTTTAAATTCTTCTGATTGTCGATCAATCTCGTATTGAATAGCATTTTGGACTCCAGTTAACGAAGCAACATTTTTAACTTCGACAAGAGGAGTATAAAAAGTTTGATTTCCATCTTCTATTTTCAAATTAATGGTTGGTTCACAACGCATACTTCCTTTTTCAATGTCGGCATCGGAAATATCTAAATAACGAACAATTTGTTGAATTTTAAAAAGATAATTTTTAGCCATTTGAGGGGAATCAATATCTGGTTCAGAGACTATTTCAACTAAAGGAACACCACAGCGGTTGTAGTCAATTAAAGTCAAATCTTTGCCATCTTCAGTAATATGAACTGACTTACCAGTATCTTCTTCCATGTGAGCTCGATTAATTCTAATTTCTTTACCATCGACGGTAATTTTACCGTTAACAACAAAAGGTTTTTCAAATTGAGTAATTTGATAACCTTTAGCCAAATCAGGATAAAAATAATTTTTACGTTCAAAAAAAGTTTCATTGTTAGCAGTACAGCCAAGAGCCAAACCAAGTTTAATACACCACTGACAAGCAGTTAAATTAGGAACTGGTAAAGCACCAGGAAGAGCTAAACAAACTGGACAGGTATGAGTATTGGGATCAATATGAAAATGTTCGGCACTGCAAGAACAAAACATTTTAGATTTAGTTTTTAACTCAACATGGACTTCAATACCAATTATAGGAGTGATTTTCATAGTTCAGGCTTTTGTAAATGATAATCAGTATCTTGTTGATATTGATGAGCAACAGAGAGTATTTTTCCTTCTTCAAAGAAATTCCCAATTAACTGGAAACCAATGGGAAGATTTTTTGAATCAAAGCCACAAGGTAAGGCAACTGAAGGGACCCCAGCAACATTAATACAAACAGTGTAAGAGTCGACTAGGTACATCTTTAGAGGATCATTACTTTTTTCACCAATTTTCCAAGCAGTAGTAGCAGAAACTGGAGCTAAAATAAGATCAACTTTAGACAAAACATCAGTAAATTCTTTTTTAATTAAAGTTCTGACTTTAGCAGCCTTAGTATAATAAGCATCATAGTAACCAGAAGACAAAGCATAGGTGCCAATCATAATTCGACGTTTAAGTTCGGGCTCCATAAATTCTCCTCGGGTGTCTAAATAGTAAGAAATAATATCTGAAGAATCCTCTTTTTTACTCTGACCAAAGCGAATACCATCATAACGAGCCATATTAGCTGAGATTTCTGAAGGAACTAAAATATAGTAAACAGCAATTCCTAAATTAGTACTAGGTAGCGAAACATCTATTAGTTGAGCTCCTTTTTTTTCAAACTCCTTAGCAGCTGCTAAAACTTTATCTTTAACTTCTTTATCAATATCATCGGTAAAATATTCTTTTGGAAGACCAATCTTTAACCCCTTAAGACTGGTTTTATTAAGCAATGATTGATAATCAGGGACGGGATTAACTGAGGAAGTGGCATCATTTTTATCTCGACCAGCAGTTATTTTAGTAAGATTAGCAATATCTTCGATGTGATTAGCAAAAACACCAGGGCAATCAAAGGAAGAAGCCATAGCAGTAATTCCATAGCGAGAATTTAAAGCATAAGTTGGTTTAATACCAGAAACACCACAAAGACAAGCAGGCAGACGAATAGATCCACCAGTATCAGTTCCTAGGGCAAAGGTACATAAACCAGCAGCTAAAGCAGCTGCAGAACCACCAGAAGAACCTCCAGGAATACGAGTTAAATCATAAGGATTCTTAGTGGTAAAAAATCCAGAATTTTCTGTAGAACCACCAAAAGCAAAAGGATCAGTATTAACTTTACCAATACAGATAGCATCCTGGTCGATTAATTTTTGGTAAACAGTTGAGGAATACTGAGGAATATAATCTTTAAGAACCTTTGAAGCAGAGGTAGTTTTAATTCCTTTAGTTAAAAAAATATCTTTAACAGCCATAACTGATCCAGCTAATTCCCCTATTTTTTGGTTGTCAGTAATTTTTTGATCAATTTTTTTAGCTTGTTCCAAGGCAAATTGATTGGTAATAGTAATAAAAGCTTTAATTTGAGGATCTATTTTTTTAATTCGATCCAAAAAGAAAGTAACAATTTCAACAGCCGTAAATTTTTTATCAATAAGTCCTTGTCGAAGCTGATTAATTTTTAATTTAGTGAAATCCATATTATTTTTTAATAGTAGCAGTGACAAGAAAATAATTATCTTTAGTTCTTTTGGCCTGAGATAGGGATTCTTTAACTGAAAGAGATTTTCCAACTTTATCTTCCCTTAAAATATTTTTTTGATCATTAACCCTATAAGTAGGAACAATTCCTGTGGTATCAACCTTATTTAAAAGATCAAAATAACCAATAACAGATTCTAGTTGAGGAAGAAAAGTTTCTTTTTCTTGCTTAGTTAATTTAATTCGAGCAAGTTTAGCGATATGGTTCAAATCTTCAATGGTAATTTTCTTGTCAGACATAAGAGTATTTTAACCTATTTTAGAAAATTTTGGGTAGGCATTATGATATACTTTGCTACAAAAAGTACTTTGAAAAAGGGGGTTTTATTGAATGAAATCATTATTGGTAGAAATTGAAATTACTTCAGCACCAACAATAAAGGGATTAAGTAGAGATATAACAAAAAAATTTGTTAATCTAAAACTAAATGCCAAAGAAAAACTTGTTGATCCACTCCATGAACCAACAAGAACTATAGTGTCAGGTATTGAAGGAAGAAAAAAGGTTGAAGCAAACATTGATTATTATGAGGTTTTAACATCCTCAATAATCAGAGCTCTTAAAGAAAGAGATTATAAAAGCCGAAAAACAGCTAAATTAATTAAAGATAATATAAATATGATCGGCTTAAGTGTTCGGATAGACCCTCGTTATTGCAAAGAATGTTAACCATAAGGTGTCTATTTTTTATAGACTTTTTGTATAGACACCTTTTTTACTTTTTAAGTAAATTAGCCTTTAAACGGAGTAGTTGCCAACGATATTTATCAATAAAATTATAGAGACGATAAAGAAGTGGATTAATAACTAAATCATAAGTACCAACATACTCAAAAAGTTCTCCACCAAAACCTTGTTTAAAACGATGAAAACCAAAACCATTATCACTTTCTTTAGCCTCAAGACCTAAACAGCCCCACATATCAAACTGTTTAGCTTTTTTCTTTTTGGCTAATTTGATTGATTCCCACATTAATAAAGTAGGAGCCATAACTTGACGATGAATATTTAGAGAAGCTCCATAAGGATAAAAAAATTGATCTTTTAAATGAAAGAGCATGAAAGCAGAAATTACTTGATCTTGATAAGAGGCTAACATTATATGAGGAATGGTTGTGTTTTTTAAAATTTGCCAAAGTTGACGATGATAATTTTTACTGTG
>Ga0272440_1004367_pt1 | contig 10126 bp, 6 predicted proteins | sample SSMMMBAug17_FD_192440 | JGI IMG/M metagenome (GOLD analysis project Ga0272440, IMG submission 192440) | Marine sediment archaeal communities from Little Sippewissett salt marsh, Falmouth, MA, United States - SSM-MMB-Aug17 | ecosystem: Environmental > Aquatic > Marine > Wetlands > Sediment ... | reverse complement strand
TGTTCGCCCCTCGTACATAGGAACGAAAGCGTTATTAGTTCGAGGGCGAACACAAGGTTCGCCCCTACATCGGGCTGGCACATAAGTAAATGGGGAACTTATATTTCGAGTTTTCCCTAGTTCAAATAAACTTCATATCCTGCAAAAAAGGAAAATTTTTTCGGACATCAGCGACATCATCAATATCTAAATCAGTAACAATATACATCTGATTCTTTCCACCTCTGGAAAGCGACTCACCTGTTGGATGATACACATGAGAGCCGCCCGCATAGATCAAGTCATTGCCATCTTTCCCTGTTCTATTGACACCAACAATAAAGCATTGATTTTCTATGGCCCTGGCTTTTAATAATGATTCCCAATGATGCTGCCTGACTTCAGGCCAATTTGCGATTACGAAAATTAGTTCAACATCCTTTGCAACCTTTCTAAAAAGCTCTGGAAATCTTAAATCATAACAGATAAACATACTACATTTGGTATGATCTAATTCAAAAATAACGTAATCGTTTCCTGGTTCATAAAATGCATCTTCATGAACAAATGAAAAGGGATGGTTTTTTACATATCGCCCAATAACGATGCCATTTCGATTAATTGATATGGCAACATTCTTTGCTTTTGTATTTGCCTTTTCCGGATATCCAGCGATAAGATTTATCTCATACTGCTTTGCCAGTCCACATAATGTTGAAACTGTATGTCCATCATATGACTCAGCAATAATATTGCTATTCATTGAAAAACCAGTATTAAACATTTCAGGGAAAACCACGAGGTCGCAATCATCATTTTTAGCAGTATCGATAAATTTTGCCGCTTTGTGAAGGTTTTCCTGTTTATTTTCCCATACAATATCCAGTTGTATACTTGCAATTTTCATTTGTTCTATTGGATACTCTCAATTTTGTTACGTTTATCTGAAGCCAGTACCAGTATGATACCGATGACAGGGGTCAGGACAATCGATCCAAAAAAATACCCCCAAAAACCAAACTTTTTGTTTGCTCCAAATAAGGCAATTACAATACATAGTAGTATATACAATAATAATGACATAATAATATCTTCCCAAATATTTTTTTCGCATGAATTATGCGATCGCATTTCTTACATATCAAAAATTACATTTATCCTGATATTTGCAGTTGCTGTTAAACCATCACTATCAGATGCCTCTATTAATAACGTACAGGTATTTTGTTCTTGAAAAGTAACACTGTCTGATACTTTTAGGGTGTGATCCTCAATATAAAAATCAGATGAACACTTGTCTTTATTGTTAATTTGAAAAGAAACAGGGCTATTTTCCGGATCATGGGCAACAATTTTTCCAATGATGGTTTTATTTTTTTTATAAATGAAAGATTGGTCCTCTATAATAGGCTTTTCATTGACATCTTCTATTAAAATGTGGACTGGCTGAACTGAGCTAAGGCCATTATTGTCAGAAGCCTTAACAAAAAGTGTGTAAGAAGAAACCGCCTCATAATCAGGAGATATATTCATCGTTAAATCTCCCTTACTGGGATTGATTGTAAACGTATTGGCTTGATTACCACTGACAATCGTATATGAAAGTGCGTCATCATCAGGATCAAAAGCGCCTGAATCAGGAACAATCACAGAATTTTTTTGGATATTTTCAGGAATTGAAATTGTTTTTGGCTGAAATATGGGGGCTTCATTCATGTTTTTCAAATGAATAATGACATTGGAAATCTGAATCACTTCAGATTTTTCGATGATTGCAACTTTGAGTTGAAAAATACACTGCATTTCATAATCTAAATATTTGTTATTGATTACATGTATCTTTCCGGTATTCGGATGAAGACCAAATATATTTTTTTCGTTTCCACTAATGATATCAAAACGAATTTTTCTATCTTTCATGTGTTGTATGTTTAGTTTTCCAACATAAGTATTATTTTTCGCATTTTCCTGCACAATAAACACCCAGTCTTTTATATTTAATTCATTCGTTTCTGCTTGTGTTTTAAAGACTGAAGACGCATCGTTTGATAATGCCTTGGAAAAATAGACATGTGCATCATGAAATATCAATAAAAAAGTCACCAAACATATTGTAAGCGGTAGAACAATTTTTTCCATAAGCAGGAATATTCTTTTGTTTTTCACTGAAAATATGAGTATTGACAATAACATACTGATTATTTGATAACTAAATAAAACAAGGTACAAGAAATCATATAAGGTCATATACGTTTTAAAAATAAGTTTTGAATGACTTGAATAACACACAAAGCCTGTACATAAAATAGCTATTGTAAAGAACAAACGAAGTCCAATTCTGTGATCCGGTAAAAAAATGATAAGTACTGATATTATAAAAAACAATAATATGGGAACCATACATCTGTAAATAATCCCATTATCTGTTCTTTTAATATGCCAGTTAATATTGAACTGTGAATAATCAACATATTTTCCAGGTGAGACCTCAAATCTGTGTAGATCTTGAAAATACAAGGTTTTATATATATTCCATTCTTTATAAAAAAGATTTTTATTTAATTGGTGTTTATTCAGTTCATATTTATCTGGAACATAGACGAGTGTATAGTTTGGGATAAAAACATGATGATATCTAAGCCTTAGCGTATGCGTATCAAAAGGAAAATTGTATAATGAATAATTGTTTTTGAAAACGCCTTTTGCTTTAAAAACAGAATAGGTAATACCATCCTCAAATTTTTCAACAATCGGCTGTCCTAAATCAATGGGAGTCAGCGCATCTTCAAATACAATATCCGAGACATTGATATCCCCCTTATGCCTGAACCATATAAGAAACTGTGCTTCATAGGTTGAATGATACAAATCAATATTATAAATTTTTTGTAATTTTACGCCAGTGTAAATAATGCTTGTACGTTTGAGAAAAATACTGTTGATAGAAATGATTTTGCCCTGCATTGCTTCTTTAATTGTACTTTTACTCAAATTAACATTTGGAAGAAATTGATATTGTGAATATGCTGGATATAATTGGCCTTTTTTATAGTATCCAATACCAATAGAATTAATAAGATCCCCTTTTTTATCAAAAAATATCGAACCTGTTAACCCCTTGATCGACTGCTTATAATCATACATACTTGATAGTTCATTTCTAATTGAATTTCTAATTTTTCTAATGGTTCTGTTCTTCATTTCTGTGCGTTGAATTGCTCTGACAGCAGTAACAGCAGCATCATGATAAGTAAAACCGACCCAATTGGGTTCAGAGTGGTACATTTTCTTATAATCTTCAATAAAATTAAATGTCTGTAGTGAACCAAACTCTTTTAAGAATGGCATAGCGGCATAAAGATTATCAGAAAAATACCCTGGAATAGATTTTTCTTTTGGTATAGAATGTAATGCCTTTAAAAAAGAAGTTGTCGAAAACGAATCTGAGCCGATGATCGTTCTTTCACTTCCCGGATAATTCAAATATGTTAATAATTTTGCTCCAAGCGCGGCGTGCGCACATACAACGATTGTTTTATCAGTTACTTTGCTGAGATTCTTATTCAGAAAATTGAACGTCTGCTTATCATTTGTGGATATCCCCCATATATGGTTTATTTTAAGATCAATTTGCTTTGCAGTTTCAACAAAAGCATAATAAAATGTTTTCCCATACGAATCTTTCTCGTAAATAATGCTGACAGATTTCTTATGTAATGTATATTTTATATAATGAGCAAGAAATGTACTTTGGAAGTTGTTTGGTGGCAGTAGCCTGAAATAATATGGATTTTCTTTTGTTAAAATATCACTGGATGCAGAGCCAGTAATTGCAGGCACACCATTCAGTTGATAAATTCTACCTGCTGCCAGACTACAAGCACTGAGATAATGCCCCAATACAATAAGCGTTTCATTGTCATGAGATATTTCAGCGGCAATTCTTTTAGCTGTTTGTGGATTTCCATAATCATTGTATTCCTTTAAAATAAGAGGATTTCCGCGGATACCGCCTTGCCTGTTAATTTTATCAATGAAGTATTTAATACCATTGATCATTGCTGAATGTTCACCTTTTCCCATGGATACTGATGATATGACAAGCGGTCTGTTGATAATAATATTTTTCAATCCATCATATGACAAAAATATAACACCACTACAAATCAATATAATTATTGCAATATATACAATTCTTTTTTTCATTACAGATTCCTGTCTTTTTTATTGTTCAAGTGACCAATTTCTAATATGCTGACCACCAAAAGCCATATTATACCATCCTTTCACTCTTGGTTTTACCAAGTAATGACCGGATTCGTGAAAAATCGGCGCCAGAATACACTCTTTTTGACAAATGATTCTTTCAATTTGTTTATAAAGCGCTTTTCTTTTATTTGGGTCTTTTTCTTTGGCAGCAGCTTCAATCAGAATGTTGTACTGGGCGCTATTCCAATCATTGATATGACTTTTTGGTAATGAGGAAATAAGATCATTCAGCCAGTTATTCGGATCTGGATAATCCGCATAAAAGCCAAAATTCAATAAGTGCCATTCTTGCAAGCTAGTATTTAATAACAATTTGGAAAAGTCTTTCCAGGATAAAACATGAATGACCACATTAATATTCAAATAATATGCAAGACTTTCTTTAATCGCAAAGGCCAGATCATTATTTCTTTTTGATTCATTACAAGCAAGATGAATATCACCTAAACTGTTTAAACTGGAATAACCCGCCTGTTCAATCCATTTTTTTGCATTCTTAATTGAAAAATCAATCCCTATGCCACGTAACTTATCCTTTTCAGTTTTATTTTTAGGTCTAGATACATGTTTTGCAATATCGAAATGTCCTCTTGATATCATGTTCTTGATTAATTTTCTATTGATTGATGCAGCCAGGGCTTTTCGAATAAGTACATTATCAAAGGGCGGTATCGTAATATTAAACATTAAAGAATCAATATGAAAAAGAGGTACTTCTTTATATTCTTTCAAATATGAAGGGTCTTTCTGAACAGTCAGAAGAGCTTCATCTGGAATTTGTAAAAAGCTGTTCCCAATAATATCCAGTTCATTTTGTTTGTATAATATGAACCCTAAGTTATTATTTTTTACGATATAATATCTTATTTCAGGAATAGATACCTTATCACTATCATAGTAATCATTATTCTTTTGTAAAATAACCACTTTTTTTTGATCGCAATAAACCATTTTATATGAGCCATTGGTAACAATTTTATCAACATCAGTCCATTGATCCGCATATCTTTCGACAATATGCCTTGGAACCGGTCGATAAACTGGTAAACCAGAAAGTGATGGAAAATAAGCCGCAGGATGTTTCAATGAGAATTGAATTGTATGCGTATCAATTGCCCTGACACCGATTTTATTAATATCCTTTATTTTACCATTTTGAATCTCTTGTGCATTTTTTAAAATATCTAAATAACCAATGTAAACAGTTTTATTTCTGGAGATAAAATTTCTACGTATTGTCCATTCAATATCATATGCGGTCACTTGTTTTCCATCTGTCCATGTAACATCATCCCTTAAAAAAAAAGTGTAAGTCATTCCATCAGCACTGACCGTCCAATTTTTTGCTAATTCAGGGGTGGGTTTATATTTCTCTTTTGAAAAATCTGTAAGTCCCAAAAAAAGTTGTTCACAAAGCTCAATGGAATTCTGCTCAATAACGAAACCAGGATCTATTGTACTAAATTCATAGGCCATGGGCAATCTTAACGTTTTCTCCTCTATAACTTCATCAATATTGATTTCTGTATACAAATTCTGTTCATTAAACTGAAATTTATTGTTTTGTGCTGTTTTAAAAAAAACAGGATGATTTGATTGTTTATGATCATGAGTAAAGGAGAAATCCCCTGTAACACCATGAAAATTATCAATCAATAATAATGAAGATGCAATATCATAAGGGTTTATGGATGAGGCGTTTTCTGAAGCCAATTTGATGGCATGCATGGCATCATAACCCAGGGCAGCCAATGTATCAGGTAAACATTCGTACTCCTTACGAAATTCTTTAACAAATAAAATTGTATTAGAATTGGTATGTCTGGGATCAAACACAGTGGGCACAATGGTTCCTGCTGCATAATTTCCAATATATTCCCATAGTAAAGGAGAATCAAATGAAAAGTTTGTAATAAATGGTTTTTCAATTCCTGATTGTCTGGCCTGTTTGATAATTTCAGAAGCGCTGGATATATGGCCATTTAAAAAAATGGCATCAAAATGATATTTCCTTTTTATTTCTGCCAGGGTATGATTGAAATCCATTTGCCAGTTAAAGTAGGTTTTCTGGTAAACAATTTGAATATTATGCTTTAATGCTTCTTCATGAAAAAAATTTGCCAGTTTTTGACGATACACATTTAAGTCAACGAAAAGAACGATTTTATTATAGTTATTTCTTTTGGCAAATAATGCAATTTGATTTGCAATAATTTTATCTGAAGGGACATTTCGAAATGAATACAAAAAGTCATATTGTTTAAAACTGTTGCATGTTGCACCAGTAGAAATGAATAATATGCCATGTTTTTCACAGGTTATTGCTGCTGGAATTGCTGTCCTGGATTCTGGAAAACCAATGACTGCTGCTATTTTTGGATTTTTGGCAATTTTACGAGCAATACGTTTGCTTTTTTCTATACTATTGTTATAGTCATACGTCACTATTTCGATTTTTTTTCCAAGCAAGCCCGATTTTTGATTAATTTGTTTTGCAGCCAGCTTGATTCCATCAATAAATAAGTTTGATTTATTATTTGATCCGACCGCAGCAATTGTAACAGTTTTTCTAGTTGACAACGAATGGCTCGCGCGTTTTTCTTGAGAATCTGCGTAATAGTTGCATGCATTGGACATGATCAACAGAATTAAAATTCCAAAAAAGTATTTTAGTAGATTAATCATTGTTCTTCTTTGATTCAAGTATTTGTTTATTATTTGTTTTCGTTAATGAAGAAATATTATTATTGCTCGAAACTTCTTCAAATTTTACAATTTCATTCTCAAATGGGATACTGCCGATTATGGGCAAGCCTGATTTACTCGCGCCAATGACAATGACTTTAGAATTTGAGGACTTTGAAAGCTCAAGGGTCGCGTTAATACCCATCCATTGGAGTACGTTTGCATCTAAAGCCTTTGAAAGTTCTTTCAAACCAATGGCTTCAAGTTTTTTTCGTTCGATCTCTTTTTGTTCTTTTTGGAGAATATACTTATAGGTATCTGCAAGATGTTTTTGTTCCAGCTTATACTGTATTGTTTTATCAACAGTGTCCGGTAGTTTAATTCTTTTGATAATAACATCATCAATAATAATAAATTTTCTCGCCAGCCTTGCAACAGCTTGATTTAACGATGTTTCTATAAACGCCTTTTCTGTGGTATAGAGACCTTCGGCATCTCTTTTACCCACAATTTTTCTAAAAACAGATTCAATTTCAGGAATAACGACTGTGTTAACATAATCTGGGCCTAATTTTTGATGAAGTACGCCTAACAGGTCATATTCTGGATAATACCTGATAGAAATGTCGATATTCACAGTTAGTCCATTACTGGTCAGGACACTAAAATGATGGGGCACTTGTTGGACGCGACAATTGTATATATACATTCTATTAAAAGGGAATATAACATGTATCCCTTCTCCATACACTCTATCAACAACAGTTCCGCCCCAAAAGCGTCTGAATAAAACACCACCCTGCCCTGAATGGACAGTAATGACAATTCTATGCCACAAATAAAAAACAAAAAAGATGACAATGAGGATAGTAACGATCATCAATGGGACATTATTTTTTATTTTTGCAATGAAGGATGCGTATAATCTTCTAATATTATTTAACATATTAAGCCTTTGATACAATTTTTCCAAATTCCATTTTAATCAATCTATCCCCACAATGAAAGTAGCGGTCATCATGAGTGACAGCAATCACTGTTTTACCGGCATTTTTTAACTCTTTCAGCATGACAGTATAAAAATAATCTTTAAAAACCGGGTCTTGATCAGCAGCCCACTCATCAAATATAAATATTGGACGATCTTCAAGCAAAGAAGTTACCATTGCCAGTCGTTTTCTTTGCCCTGTAGAAAGACTGATATTGGTAAACTTACCATTAACCACTGCGGTTTTTTTATCCAAATTCATTCTTTGTAACAACCGATTTACTTTTTCATTATCAATGATGTCCATGGCGTATAGTTCTTCAAATAAATGAAAATCAGCAAATACAGCAGTAAATAACGAGCGATACCCTGGATAAAGACTTTTTGTCAGGGGGGCTCCATCAATGAGGACCTGCCCCTTATCAGGAAAATACAGGGCTGTAAACATTTTCAGCAATGTTGATTTTCCACTGCCATTACCGCCAACAATCAGCAAAATTTCTCCATGGTTAAGGGTTAAATTAATTGGGCCAACTGAAAACATGGGATCTTCCTTGTCCCCATAATGAAATTCAAGATCCTTAAAATGGATTTGTTTGAATGCGTTGATAGGGATTATTCGATCATTATCAGTGAGAATTTCCTGATGAATCGATTGATCAAGTAATTGTTCAAGCGCATAAATTTCTTCAAAAGATACATTTGTTTTGAGTAATTGGGGTATCGCGCCAACCACTCTTCCTAAAGGACCGATCAAAAATAAAATGGCCGCAATTAAATGAATAATCAATTCACCTTGACTTTCACCATAAAGGGGCAATAAAAATCCAATAATTGCCAACAGGAAATAAAATGTGATCTGTGAAAACATTAAATCTACAGAAAACAACTTATTGACACTGATATTAATTTGTTTAAGACGATCTGAATAGTTGGTTATCTTGTTAAAATGTTTGTCGTTTTTATATTGGTTTAATTTCAATTCCTTAAAACCATCAATTGAATCGTTGAAAACTTGTGAAAAACCGGTTTTAAGCGCATTTGTCTCCTTTAATTGCTTCTTATATGTTTTATCATGGAACAAATACATGGCAATCGCAATGCTGAGCGTTAAGACAGTAGAGATAAAAGCTGTTACTGATAGAATACATATATATATAAAACAAAACATTACGACAATCACCGATTGAAATCCATTCACAAGTTCTGGTACAAATTCAGATATCACATTAATATTATATTGAAACTTTGTATTAAGGTCTTCTTTTCCAATGTTTTCAATAAAGTCCAGTTCAGTCTGTCTGAGTTTATCACTTATTCTGATACGAATGTTATTTAAAATTGTTTCAACAACTGAAATGCTTTCAAATAATGTATATCGTTTCCCAATATAAAAAATTATAAAAGCAGTCAAGTACATCATCAAATAATGAAAGCTGAGTTCAATGTCATATGCTGTTTCCGCAACAATAGAAATAATACAAATGAGACAGCTTTGGGCAATACCCGATACAGCTGCCATGAATACAATTTTTGAATTTTTGGTATTTGATTCTTTTTTGTATGCTTTAATTAATTCTTTCATTTAAGTTTACATTTTTTTTAGTGTTGAAAAATGGATCAGAAATTATCCAATAATACCATTATCTCTTAATATTTGCTCTAGCCTCGCTTTTTGAATACGTTCCTGTTCAGCAAAAGCCAGCGCATCCTCTTTCGCTCTTCGTTCCTGATCTTTCGCTCTTCGTTCCTGTTCAGCAATAGTGAACGCCTGTTCTTTCGCTTGTCGTTCCTGTTCAGCAATAGACAACGCCTGTTCTTTCGCTTGTCGTTCTTTTTGTAAATCAACCGCAATATATGATTGATAAACAGGATCATTCATCATGACTGAACTATCTGGCTGATTATAGATATCATTTTTTCTAAATTGAAAACCCGGTAACACACTCGACCGAATAATTCCCTTCTTCGGTTTTATCTGGCGATAAAAACCATTTTTATTCAATCGATAAAAAACTGTATGTTGCTTTTCTTGATCAATTATATAATATTCTTGGACTTTTCCACTGCTATACTCTCGCTTTTTCTGTACAGTATCTCTATCGATATATTCTTTCTTGGAACGCGACAATATTTCGATACAAATATCGTAAACGCCCTGATATGATACAGCATTACGATCACAATTGATCGCCTTATCTCCCA
>Ga0272440_1004366_pt1 | contig 10127 bp, 8 predicted proteins | sample SSMMMBAug17_FD_192440 | JGI IMG/M metagenome (GOLD analysis project Ga0272440, IMG submission 192440) | Marine sediment archaeal communities from Little Sippewissett salt marsh, Falmouth, MA, United States - SSM-MMB-Aug17 | ecosystem: Environmental > Aquatic > Marine > Wetlands > Sediment ... | reverse complement strand
ATTATCCGGTATGGGAATTGTATGCATCGGGTGGTGGTTTATGGATTGCAATTATTGCTGTTATTCATGTGTATATTGCTCATTTTGCTGTTGGCGGAGGGCTTTATCTTGTTTTATGTGAGCAGAACGCTTACAGAGAAAAAAATGATGAGTTTTTTATATACCTTCGTAAACATGCTCGATTTTTTATGCTTTTAACAATGGTTCTTGGTGGTGGAACAGGTGTAGGTATATGGTTTACAATGACTCTATTGAGTCCTGAAGCATCATCAGTTTTAATTCATCACTTTGTTTTTGCATGGGCGGTAGAATGGCTTTTTTTTACATGTGAAATTATTACATTATTTCTGTATTATTATACCTTTGATCGTATTCAGCCGGAAATACATATTCGTATTGGATGGTTTTATTTTGGGTTTGCCTGGCTTTCATTATTGGTTGTAAATGGCATCATATCGTTTATGATAACACCTGGGCAATGGCTGGAAACTGGTAATTTCTGGCATGGCTTTTTTAACCCTGGATTTTTACCATCATTGTTGTTCCGAACAGCATTGACCATTGTTTTTGCCGGTATATTTGGTTTATTAACCACAACATACATTACCCAAAATGATTTCAGAAATCAGCAATCCCAATTTTGTGGGAAATGGATACTTTCAGGATTGTTATCATTGCCAATTTTTGCTCATTTTTATTTTTATTCACTACCTGATATGTCAGAAAAGATGATTAAAGGAGCTTCCCCTGAACTTCAACCTTTTGTGCTTTTATTTATCATTCTTTTTGTGATGTTAGTGGTTTCAGGTATAATCATTTTTGCAAATCTATCTCAAAAAATTCAACAAATAATTGCTTACAGCCTGTTGATGATGGGATTGTTATATATGGGCAGCTTTGAATGGATCAGAGAAGGTTCACGAAAACCATATATTATTTACAATTATCTTTATGCAAACCAGATGTACAAAAAAGATACAAAAACGTTAAAAGAACGAGGGATATTAAAAAATGCCAAATGGGTAGTAAATAAAACAATATCTTCAAATAATCGTTTGGATGCCGGTCACGAGTTGTTTATGGTTGCTTGCTCAAGCTGTCATTCCATAGGAGGGCCAATGAATGATATTGTATCGTTAAGCCAAAATTATTCTATTAAAGGAATGGACTCCGCTTTAATCGGTATGGGCAAAATCACCCCTTATATGCCTGAATTTTATGGAACACCTCAAGAAAGAACTGCATTGGCACATTATATTGTAGAAAATCTACATCACCATCAAACCACTGTCGAATCTGCCCCCCTTGTGTTGACATTAACCCATTCAAACCTCCCTTTTGATGAAAAAAATCAAAAACATATTTTACTGGCATGGCCAGACAAAGGGATGCATTTGCATGCAGGCTCAACGTCTTATTTTACGTTGGGAAGTTCATCTGGTACTATTCAGGCCCAATTGATCAAGCGTGGTGAATTACCAGAGCATGTATCTGATGGTGTTGACATCATATACCACTGTGAAAATCAAGATGTTAAAGGGTCAATGCATTATGATGATATCAGTATGGCCTTTGTGGCAACCAATATTCACCTATCTGAGTTTGATAAAACGAATCATTATAATCCTTACCCAATGATCATTGTTGAGGCCAGGGATAAAGAAACAAAAGAATGTCTGGCAACAACGCAACTCGTATTCGCCATTTCAAGTGCAATGGGCTGTAAAAAATGTCATGCCGGGAAATGGGAAAAATATCAATCAGAAATTTCAAAAGAAACAGCCAAAAATATCTTAGAAACCCATGATCGAATCAGTGGAACATCGCTATACAAAACGGCTAAAAATGGCGAGAATGTATCCTGTGCTCATTGTCATGCGTCATTTTCATGTAAAGAGAACGCCAACCATACAAAAAATCTTAATCTTTCTGCATCCATACATGGCTTTCATGCCAATTACATTGACGACACATCATCTAAAGCTTGTCTAAATTGTCATGCTGAATTAAATGGGGATTCTCTTTGTTACAGAGGTATTCATTCACAAATTGGCTTATCCTGTGTTGATTGTCATGGTAGTCTGTCAGACCATGCGATTAGTTTGCTTGTTTATGAAAAGAACAGCGGAAAAATGACCTCGCAACGCTATCTCAATCATTTAAGCTCGGATAGCATGGCAGATATGAATGATATTCAACCACGTAAATCCTGGGTTCAAGAGCCAGACTGTAAAACCTGTCATATTAACTATAATCAACCAGATGATATTCTTTCCGGATTTAATCAGTGGACATCAGATCAAGACAGTTTGTTTCGTAATCAAATGGGTGATGCTGGTATTCGTTGTACAGCCTGTCATGGTGTACCACATGTCATATATCCTTCAAACAATATTATTGATCCTCAAAGAGATAACAGTCAACCAATGCAATACCAATTAACACCAATACCTGTTGGTGGGAACAATCATTGCAATGTATGCCATATGGATACAATTATGGAAGACAACTATCATCATGACAATATGATGAATGATTTTCGAAATGTTCATCTCATTGATTCATATAAATAAACCGGAGGAAAAAAACAATGAGTATGAGCTCGCGTAGCAAAAAAATTGAAAAACAGAAACGAATGGTAAGAGCAAAAAACAAAGATGGGGAAAGAAATTATAGTTGTTTAAATTACAACAAATGCCTGACTGAAGCTGCCATCAATAATACCACTTTTAACTGTGCCAATTGTGAACGTATGATTGAACAGACTTTCAATGATTTACTCAAACATGAAAGTCGTGATGGAGATGTGCCTGAAGAAAATCCGATCAAACCACAAAAACGATCTGGAAAATCAAAAAAATAAAAAAGAGCGACTCATAGAGAACTTAATTTTTAGAGCATTTCTAAGGAATGCTCGAAAAATAAGTTCCCCTTTTACAATTACACATTTCTTGGTTATAGATCGTAGAGACGTAGCATGCTACGTCTCTACACGACCTTCTTTTTTTGCACGATTTACATAAAATGCGGATGTTATTTTTAGATTTCCTAAGCGACCCAAGACTTATCTTTTTTGGCTTCATTAAATGGGCTATCATACAGACGTCGATATAGCTTTTTTTTGTGACGATTTTCCATCCAGGAGGCAGCACCAGCCCGATGTAAAAAAATCAAATTTTGAGGGATATCTCCTTGAATCAGTAATTGGGCAAGATTTTCAGGCGTTGTGTTCATCATTTGAGAAAAATCAAATATATCTAAAAATTCCTGATCCTGAATAAAAGGATCATTTTCCATGACCCATCCACCGGAATTTTTGACTTTTTGAATCATTGTATTAAACTCTTTTGGATTATCAATGATTATCCATTTACTTAATTGTCCACTTTCAGTTTTTTCTGAAAAGACTTTCACATAGCCATGTCGGACAAGATGATCCAGCACATAATCAATATCCACTTCTGAAAGAGGAACAATATCCTTGACTGTTCTACATAATTCGTAATAACGAATTCCATTTTTGGGAGATTGTTTTGAAAATGCGGATCGATTGGCAATCATTCTAGAAAATAATAAATGCAACACAGTACAAACACTGAGTAATGTATTATTACTCGGTTTTTCATTAATTTTTCGATTACTGTTATTCAAACGTTTGATCAGGGAAATGGCAAGAGATTGTACAATCGGCAATGTATCATTCATGGTTGATGTCAAAATGTCTTTTTCAATGACCACAAGGGTTATATCTTCTTTTGCAATGGCATTTGCATTTCGAACTTCACCGCTCAAGATACTCATCTCACCAAAAATTTCACCCGCTTGAAGACTTGCCAGCAAAATGCGTTTATTGGAGGATAATCGATAAATATCAACAGTCCCTTTTTTGATATAATATGCTTCAAATCCTGGCTGGCCTTCTTGAAAAATTATATCATCTTTTGAAAAAAATTTAAGTTTACTTTCATCCATGACATCAAAAATTTTTTTTGTATCAAGGATATTTACTTCCGAATGTTGCGTGTTTTCTGTCATGATTAAGCCTTTTTGTTATAAATTAAAAGAAGTGTTGTTCTAATCGCAAGAATAAAAAAACTCTTAACATTTTTTTTAATTCTGTACCAGTTTTTTACATGTATTGTTTTACTATTTTATGTATTATGACGTTATGAATTGACATATTTAAATTCTTATGAAAAAAATAAAATATCTATCGTTCATGCGTGTGGTTTTTATAACCCTAATAATAACAAGGAGGTTTCAATATGGCAAACGTTAATGGTGGTTGTGGACAACCAGCATCAAAAAAAGATGAAATTGAGACCAAACAATCAAAAAAGGAGATAATTATGACAACAGCAAGAGTCGGTTCAAAAGCACCGGATTTTGACGCCAGTGCCTATCACAAAGGTCAATTTGTTCGTGTAAAACTATCCGATTATCAAGGAAAATGGGTAATGATCTGTTTTTACCCGGGTGATTTCACCTTTGTCTGACCAACAGAAATATCAGCGGTCGCTGATAAATATGATTCATTTCAAAAATTAGATGTTGAAGTCCTTTCTGTCAGTGTTGACAGCAGCTTTGTTCACAAAGTATGGGAAGAAGCAGAACTTTCAAAGATGGTTGATGGCGGTATCCCCTTTCCAATGATTTCCGATGGTGGGGGGAAACTGGGAAAAATGTATGGTGTATATGATGAAGCTGCTGGTGTAAATATTCGCGGCAGATTTTTGATTGATCCTGATGGTGTTATTCAAGCCATGGAAATTTTGTCACCTCCTGTTGGTAGAAATATCAAGGAAACTATCCGACAAATTCAAGCATACCAGCATGTACGTAAGACCGGTGGAAAAGAAGTCTGTCCTGCTGAATGGGAACCCGGAAAACCCACATTAAAACCCGGTCCTGATTTAGTTGGACAGGTGTGGAAAGAATGGAAACCATAACATTTTAATGGTTTATATGATAATGATTAAGGAGTATGACTCAATGTGAGAATACTCCTTTTTTTTTATCAAATTTTATATCATTCCATCAAACCATATTGTTTTAATTTTTTATGAAGTGTTTTACGTGTGATACCAAGTCGTCTGGCTGTTTCACTTTTGTTACCTTTTGCAGATTCTAAGGTGGTCAATATGGCTGATTTTTCAATATTTTCCAATGGTTTATTGGCGATATTCTGAACAAAGTGATTATTTTCAGTCTTTTGAGATTCAGGAAGAATAGACAGGTATTCTTCATCAAGATATTGCGATTGCGCCAGCACAACAGACCGCTCAATAATATTCATCAACTCACGCACATTACCTGGCCAATCATATCGCAATAACTTATCCATGAATGTCGGTGAAAAACCTTTTATATCCTTGTTGTTTTTTTGGATAAACATGTCTAAAAAATGATGGGCAAGGATTGGAATATCTTCCTGTCTTTGCCTTAAAGGTGGCACATCAAGACCAATAACATTCAATCGATAATACAGGTCTTCCCGAAAAAGACCGCTGGCAATTAATTCTGGTAACAATTTGTTTGTAGCTGCAATCACACGAACATCAACAGATAAAACCTTGTCTCCTCCTACACGAGTCAATTCACGTTCTTGAAGGACTCTCAATAGCTTGACCTGCATGGTTGATGGCATTTCACTGACTTCATCAAGGAAAAGACTGCCACCATTGGCTTGAAGAATACGACCATCTTTGGTTCGATCAGCACCTGTAAATGCCCCTTTTTCATGACCAAATAGCTCGGACTCAATAAGTGTTTCAGTAATGGCGGCACAATTAATTTTAACAAATGGTCCCTCTTTTCGTGGACTATTATAGTGAATCAAACCTGCAATCAGTTCTTTGCCTGTTCCTGATTCTCCTGTAATTAAAACAGTTGCTTCAGATGGTGCGGCTTGATTGGCAATATTTAATAGCTTGACCATACTCGGACTTTGCCCCACAATGTTTTGTGAATTAAATTGGTTTTTAAGGGTCTCTTTCAACATGCGGTTTTCAGTTTTAAGCCGGATATGCTCCATTGCGCGATCCATAATAATATGAAGTTTATCAAAATCTAATGGTTTGGTCAGATAATCATATGCACCTTTTTTGAGAGCTTCAATGGCTGTTTCAACTGAAGAATAGGCGGTCATTATAATCACTGGAATTGCAGGATTGTATGTTTTTATCTGGGATAAAGCTTCCAGCCCTGAAACTTTTAACATTCTAATATCCATCAACACCAAATCAAAGGGCTGTTTTTGAACCATTTGAATTGCAGTAGAGCCATCGTCAGCTTCATGGATGTCATTTCCCCATTCACTCAGTAATGTTTTTAGCATGATGCGATGAGCCCGGTCATCGTCAACTATAAGCACTTGATTTTTAATGCTCATTTTTTTTATCCTCTATCTTTAATGGCAGTCTGATCGTAAATGTTGTACCTTCTTCTTTGGTACTATCAATTTTGATTGATCCATTATGGGCTTCAATAATATTATGTACAATAGCAAGGCCCAGGCCAGTACCATTAGGTTTTGTTGTATAATAAGGATCAAAAATATGGCCCAGGTCTTTTTTATCAATTCCCGGTCCATTATCAGAAATTCGGATTTCTATGCCACTGTCTTGATAAGGTGACAGTGATATGAATAATTTTCCCTGGCCATCCATAGCTTCTAATGCATTTAAGTACAGATTTAATAATGCTTGACTGAGTCTATCCCTGTCAATGAATACGTCCATTTGGACGCCTTCATATTGAGTTTGAATGAGTATCTGTTGCTCTTTTGCCATTTGTTCAATGACTTTAATGGAACCTATCATAAAATCCTGGATATTTGTCGTTGTTTTTGAGATGGAAATCGGTCTTGAAAGTTCAAGAAGTTGACTGACCACGCGATTCAGGCGCTCGACCTCTTGAATCATAATGGTCGAAATTTCAAAATCATTTTCATTATGCTGATATCTTTCTTTAAAATAGGTGGCAAAGCCTTTAATTGAACTTAAGGGGTTCCGAATTTCATGAGCAACACCTGCAGCAAGTCGTCCAATTGAAACCAATCGTTGACTTCTTTCAATTTTTTTTCTTAATGCTTGAACTTCTGTTAAGTCTTTAAGCAATAGAACGTATCCATGAAAATTGTTCTGATCATCAAATAAGGCAGTGGCAATAAGTTCAATAGGAAGTCGTTGGCTAAATCCAATATCACAGAGAAGTTCCTTTTCTATGATGGATTTACTTTCTTGAATATCATCAATCTGAGTTAATACTTCTATGGGAAGATGCTCGGTTGCAGGATGATCAATCAAGTGATAAGATGATATATGAAGCAGCCTTTCCGCAACATTATTACATAAAATAATATCACCTTTGTGATCAATGGCAATAATACCAATAGGCATATGTTCTACCAAATTATCAGAGAAAGCTTTAATTCGGGATAAAGACGTTTGGGTTGCCCGATAGCGTTGTGATAAAAAAAGGAAAATAATGCCGGCAAATCCAATGATTAGCAAAACAATTGCCATCAACAACATATATCGGGTATCAGCACGAATGGCTTCTTCAACAGCTCTCATATCCAAACCAATGTAAATTTCTAATGATGAAGGTGTGATATTTTCTGAAAAATATGTATGTGAGACCAACCATTGGTTGATCATCATTTGATAGCTATTTTGATGATGTGTCATCAAATAGGTGTCTGAAAGAAATGACCGAAATACTTCAAATTCTTGTTTTCCATTATTGCTGACAACTCGCCATTTTGTCTCTGAAATGGCATCGTTCTCATCAGCTTTTGCATATTGATGATGTCTTTTACCAATCTGCACAGGATCGTTATGGGCTAAAATAATACCATTTTTATCTGCAACAAGGATATAATCAATATCATTTTGCTGAGCGGTTTCAGATAACAGTCGTTGCAGTTGTTGTCCATTCCATCGTCTGGTCATCATTCCAGTTCTAATGCCAGCTTCAAAAGATCGAATCAGTGCAGCACCTTTTTCAAATAATAACCGGGTGGTATTCTTTTTTTGAAGATAAATCATTTGATATGTCATAAAGGCAAAAATGCTTATCAATACAGCCAAAGCGCCAATAATAACCCAGGGTGAAAATCCTTTTATTGTTTTTTTTGTCTGATCCATAGTGAATTTTTGAATTTTTTTTGCAATATTTTCAATTAAGATGACAGGGCTAACATTTTTGTAAATCGTTGCCCAGGCATGGGATTTATTAATGTTTAAATTATATCACAGTTTGAAACAAAAGAAAAATTTTCAACTTGCTTTAAGGTAATGAAGGTCCATTTACCATAGCTTAACATGAATATGGTGTAGATATAATCATTTTTTGCAATTAAACGATTCAAAATTTGTGTATCAAAAACATCTATTCTGTATAAATTAAAACCACACTATAATTTATTTTATTTAATTTTAAGAAGTTAAAAGGTTATATCTATTATGGTACAAGAATTGATATACAGATGTCTATGATTTTTTTAATGATCAACCAATCTTTAAGAAAGACAGTAAAATGTTTACATTTAAATCAAATTATTGGGCAATTATTATAGGCGGTTCAAGTGGTTTTGGTCTGGCTTCAGCCAAAAAACTTGCTGCTCATGGGATGAATCTGTGCATTGTTCACAGAGATCGAAAAGGAGCTATGAAAAGGATTCAACCATCATTTGATGCGCTTCAATCAACAGGTATTCAGCTTAAAGTATTTAATACTGATGCATTAAGCTCTGAGCGACGAAACGACATTCTTGATGATTTATCCGAAACTTTGAACGAGACAGGAAGAATAAGATTGGTTATGCATTCTATTGCATTTGGTAATCTAAAACTCCTTGCGCCGGTTAAACCATCGGACAAACCTGATCAAGCCATAGAATTACTTTCTCAACAACTGAAAGTATCAAATGAAACGATTCATACCGCAGTAGATAATGCTTTTGAATCCGGACATGCGTCATTTCATACACTGACCATGCCTCCGCAATATAATAATGATCTTTTGCTTGATCAAAGAGACTTTGAACGAACCATTCATGCAATGGGGTCAACCATTGTAGAGTGGGTACAAGATATCTATCAAAGAAAAATGTTTGCCGATGATGCACGAGTGTTGAGCTTAACCAGTGAAGGCAACGCCATTGCCTGGCGGGGCTATGCAGCAATCTCTGCGGCAAAGGCTGTTCTTGAGTCAGTTTCCAGATCAATGGCTGTTGAATTCGCACCTTATGGCATTCGTTCAAATGTTATACAGGCAGGTGTTACAGAAACCCCTGCTTTAAAAGCTATTCCAGGAAGTGATCATATCAAGGCCAAATCGATTTTAAGAAATCCATTTGGCCGCCTGACACAGCCAGAGGATGTTGCCAATGTTGTATTTTTATTGTGTATGGATGAATCTGCCTGGATTAATGGATCTTTAATTTGTGTTGATGGCGGAGAACGAATTGCCTGAAAATTTTACAATATATTGGAAAAATTATGAAATATTTAGAATTTAAAGAAAAAACAAGCTTCAACCTGGAAGAATTGATTGCGCTTTCATACCGACAGCTTGTTGATGATCCTCCGGATAATTTTGATGCCAGACTACCTGCGCCTCCATTTTTAATGGTAGATCGCATTTTGAAAATGGAAAAAAATAAATCCAGAGGAAAAATTATTGCAGAACAGGACATACGTCTGGATGCCTGGTATTTTCAATGCCATTTTCCAGGTGACCCTGTTCAACCTGGATGTTTGTGTGTGGATGCCATCTGGCAATTGATGGGCTTTTATTGTGTCTGGAGAGGGGCACTGGGAGCTGGCAGAGCATTGGGATGCGAGGAAGTTGCTTTTAATGGACAAATCAGACCTTATAACAAAATCGTTGTATTTGATATCGATATTATTCGCTATAGTGAGTTGAAACGAAACAATGCAAATCTGATTATTGCCAATGCGACTGTTGCTGTTGATGGTGAAATCATTGCAACTGTTCAAAAAGCTCGAACCGGTGTTTTTAAAGGAATCACATATAATGATTACCCCAGGCGATCCAAAAATTCCATTGGTGGAATCATTGAAAGAAATGTTTAGTCATTAAAAAGGTTCATATATGTC
>Ga0272440_1004365_pt1 | contig 10127 bp, 8 predicted proteins | sample SSMMMBAug17_FD_192440 | JGI IMG/M metagenome (GOLD analysis project Ga0272440, IMG submission 192440) | Marine sediment archaeal communities from Little Sippewissett salt marsh, Falmouth, MA, United States - SSM-MMB-Aug17 | ecosystem: Environmental > Aquatic > Marine > Wetlands > Sediment ... | reverse complement strand
AAGGTTCGCCCCTACACGTTCTTGGCTCATAAGTAAATGAGGAATTTATTTTTCGAGCATTCCTTAGACAGAACGTCCGATTATTTATAAACTCGGGACGCAGAGCGTCCAGGATGCATTCCCACGCAGAGCGTGGGAACGAGAAAGCAAAAAATATGCCAGGAAAAACCAAAGTTGGACGATTATAGTAATGTTAGAAACAGAAAGGAAAATAATTATCGATACAATAAAAATGCTGTGTTACAGAGCAGAAACAGAATTATTCAATCTTATTTATCCATTCTTTTCAAGGCAAGAAGATGCAGGGCGTGCATTTATAAAGAGTCTTTTTTATCTAACAGGTGATCTAATTCCAGACGAGGAAAGTGGGCGAATCGTAATAAGATATCATACACTGGCAAATAGAAGATCAAAAATAGACCCATAAGATTTTGTTTAACGCGCCCAATAAAAAAAACTGGAATCAAATGTTTTCAATAAGTTTCCAACCTTTTTTGACATTTTTTAAAATAAAACTCTCAGCAAGCGAAAGAATCTGCGTTTTATCAATAGAAATGCGGATATCGGTCTGAAGTGGTTCCTTACGTTGTGAACTAAAGTTTGTATAAAACAATACATATGCTGGATATCGGGGATCAACTTGTTCTTTGTTGGTTTTCCAAACCATGAATTTTTGGACCATGACTTTATCTTTTTGTGTCTTTTTATAGACTTTACGCATGAGAACGTCACTTTTTGGAAGCACAGAAGTCTGTTTCTCAGGGCTGCTCAGGTCAATAAAATCTTTTAATTGAAGAACACCAGAATCATCCAAACCCGGAGATTTGTCATCGCGAATGCGTTCAAAAACCGGATAAATAAATCGAACACCGGCAATTGTTGCATAACGTGAATAAGTGTTATCTTCATATTGCAACAGATTGTTTAACAAAGGTTTCCCATATGTATTTTCAATCATCACATCATTGCAGCCGATTTCAGCAACAGTATCCGGTGTGACCATACGAAATGCAATGCCATCATTATCAGTTTCAATGTAGGTGGAATCACAATGCTTTTTTGAAAAATACGCAAATAAGTCATGGCGGTCATCTTCACTAAAATTGGTTCCCACTTTGCCAGCAACCTGGATCATGTTTTTATCCCGATAAAACCCAACGAGCAAAGATTTAATTTTACCTTTATGCGTATTAATCCCCTCAGTATACCCTACAACAACACCATCAAAGGTATATTTGGGCTTGACCTTGAACATAAAGGGCATGTCTCCACGCACCACAAGACCTTCATGTCCGCCCTCTGTAACCCATTCATCAAATATTTTTCGAACTTCTTGTCTTGATTTGGTTTTACGTGTTTCAACCGCATGAACTTTGCCCTCGGAAGGAAATATATCGGTAATTTTTTTCCATATGTCATCATAGGCCATACTGCGAAGGGCTTTATTCTCCATTTCAACAATATCAAAAACAGCCAATGCCAGGGTATCCAGTGAATCTGCCTCAGATAATGCAGCGATAACATCATATACACGACTGCGGTGGTCTTCTTTTTGAACATACAATTCACAGGCAATAATTGCATTGCTGATATTTTTTTCCTTTAACAAAGCTTTCATGTGATCAAGACAGGGGATATTCATGCGAACAGTACCATTTCGGCCAACCATAAAAATGGTTTCATTGTCAAAAATAACCAATTGAAGATGACCATCCATCTTTTTTGATACAATAAATTTATTGCCTTTAATCCGGCTATCGATCTCTGTTGAATTGACTGAAAGAAATTGTTGGGAGAGCCTTTTTTTGAAATCTTCCGGCAAATTCCTGATACTTTCATCAAGACAATCCAGGTGGCCTTTAAGATAGTTATTTGATTGTTTTAGTTTACTGATATTAATTTTCATGCGCCCACCTCCTTAAGTTCCAATTGCGTTAAATGAAGAATCAAACAATATTTGTCGCCTTTGACACGACCTTCAAAAAAGGCACGATAGGGCATGCCTCCCTGGTATAGTACAAGTGGTTCATTCCCCTTTGGCCCCCCTCCAATAAGCATGAGTGCATTGTCGTCATGAAGTGATTTTGCAATATCGAACAAAAAATCATAGGTTAATCCATTGACATGCTTTACCTGGTATTTTCTGGAAAAAACAAACATTTTGATGGCTTTATCTTTTGGAATTCGCTTGCCTGTGCATCGAATAGGTATTTCTGTATTTACATTGGCTTGTTGGCGTTCATAGAATTTTCTATCTTTTTCAGAACCATCAGGACTTCTGCTGACTTCAAATAAATCGACACCATATATAATTTTGTTATCTTTAGAAATAAACAACTTTTTGGTGTTATCAAGCATCATTCCAGTGACTTCAAGGTTGACTTCTGGATCAGATTCAACGATCGCATCTGCAAGGTCAGTCATGGAATCAAATTGGTCCTGTAATGCAGGAAGACTTTCATTCAAAGTTGATTTCAGAATTTTGACTGTTTTTCTGGGAGTGCCATCATCAAGCACATAGTTTATATCGCTTTGATATCGATGACCTTCAAAACTGACACGGGCATCGCGATTTTTTTCATTGGCAATATTGATACTTCTCATAAAGAACCTCCTGAATGTTTGTTAATAAAGGGGCCAAAATGTATGCTTGGTTCATACTTTATCTTTCTAATAATTGTCAACGATAAATTTGTTGAATACCCTTTTTCTTAAGATTTTATTTGCTTAGGAATACTCGAAAAATAAGTTCCCCATTTACTTATGTGCCAGCCCGATGTAGGGGCGAACCTTATGTTCGCCCTCGAACGAATAACGCTTTCGTTCCTATGTACGATGGGCGAACATAAGGTTCGCCCCTACACGTTATTGGCACATAAGTAAATGAGGAATTTATTTTTCGAGCATTCCTTACTTATTGAAATTTGAAATATCGTTCAAAAAAATGAGGATTGAAATTTTTTATTTTTTATGCTAAGGAATGCTCTAAAAATAACATGCTCATTTTTCTTGAACTACAAAAAAATAAGGTGAGTGTAATCAAATAGCCGGTGAATACAATTTGCGCATCATTTTTTTGAACCAGGATTACACAGAAGAAGATGAATAAGGAATTCTCGAAAAATAAGTTCCTCATTTTCTTATTTGCCAGCCCGATGTAGGGCGAACCTTATGTTCGCCCTCGAACGAATAACGCATTCGTTCCTATGTACGATGGGCGAACATAAGGTTCGCCCCTACATCGGGCTGGTTAAATAAGAAAATGAGGAACTTATTATTCAAGCATTCCTAAGATGATTAAAATACAGTGTTTATTTCATCTTATTCATCTTTTTCAGCGTAATCCTGGTTCAAAAAATGGTGCGTGCGAATTTAAATTCCGGCCATACTGGTGACACTCAAATAAGGTCGTGTAGAGACGTAGCATGCTATGTCTGTACAGTACAATAACCTCAAAACGAACAATATCAATAAAAAGGGAAGTTATTTTCAGAGATTTCCTAAATTGAAATTTTTATATCAAGCAAACGTTAATAAGGTTAAAAAGGAGAAATCTTCAATGACCCTGGCATCAAAACCTGCCTGGCAACTTATTCAGTTGTTAGAAAAAAATGAAACCACATGCACTGAGATTATGCAATCTGTCCTTTCTGAAATAAACAGACAAGAACAGGACATTCATTCATATTTATTCATTCGGGATAAGGAGGACTTGATTGCAGAAGCTGAACGCATGGATAAAAAAAGACATTCAGGAGCCCCTCTGGGCCCATTGTCCGGAGTACCCATTGCAATCAAGGATAATATTTGTACCAAAAATATTTTAACAACATGTGCTTCACAAATTTTACAAGGACATACTCCCATTTATGATGCAACAGTTATTGAAAAAATTAATCAGGCAGATGGTATTATCATTGGAAAAACCAATATGGATGAATTTGCAATGGGTTCCAGTACAGAAAATTCTTCTTATCATCCAACCCATAATCCCAATCAGTTAAATACAGTTCCAGGTGGCTCAAGCGGAGGGTCTGCAGCATCTGTTGCTGCTAACGAATGCATTATTGCCATTGGATCAGATACCGGTGGATCCATTCGTCAACCTGCTGCATTTTGTGGTGTGGTTGGTTTGAAGCCCACTTATGGCCGTGTATCACGATATGGGCTCATCGCTTATGGATCTTCTTTAGATCAAATCGGCCCCATTGCAAAGGATGTTCGCGATACAGCCCTGATGACGCAAGTGATATCCGGATATGATCCAAAAGATTCAACCAGTCTAAACACAGAAACGCATGAATATATGTCTTTTCTGGATACCTCTCATAAATTCACTATTGGTGTTCCTGAGGAATATTTAGGAGAGGGGTTGGATGCGGACGTTAAGGAAAATATTCTGGCAGCAATCGAACTGATGAAAGATATCGGGCATAAAATTGTTTATGTTCGTTTTCCTTATTCTGAATACGCGATACCAGCGTATTATATTATTGCCAGTGCAGAAGCAAGCTCCAATCTGGCCCGATATGATGGATGTCGGTATGGCTTTCGTGCGCCGGATATTAAAGACATCCAATCGCTTTTTACAGATACCAGACATCAGGGTTTTGGACCAGAAGTGAAACGTCGGATCATGCTCGGCACTTATGTCCTTAGTGCCGGATACTATGATGCCTATTACAATAAAGCTGCAAAAGTGAGACATCTTATTGCACAAGATCTGTCCAATATTTTTAATCAATGTGATATTATTATGCATCCATCGACCCCCACGCCGGCATTTGAATTTGGAGAAAACACAGATGACCCTCTGGCAATGTATATGCAAGATATTTTTACAGTCAATGCCAATCTTGCGGGCGTACCTGCAATGAATATTCCTTGCGGTCGGGTCGGAAATTTACCCATCGGCATTCATCTGGTCGCTGATAAATTGAATGAAACCAAACTTTTTCAGGCTGCAATTCAATTGGAAAAAGCACTGAACACATCTGGAAAATGGGTGCTTGACTTTTTGAAATAACAGGTTTTACGAATGATTTTATCTTTCAAAGACAAACAATTATATGCCATCAAAGAAAAGGTTGAGCGCAATATTCGGCTGGAACCTCATGATGGTATTATATTATACAATACACACGATCTCATTGGTGTAGGGGCTTTAGCTGATTTTGTTCGAAGAAAACGACATGGGAATAAAACATATTTTGTTTATAATCAGCATATTAATTATACGAATATCTGTAAAAACCGATGTCTTTTTTGTGCCTTTGCCAGGGACAGGAATGAACAGGGTGCATACATGTATTCAGTTGATCAGGTACGTGATATATTGATTCAGAACAAACCAAATCATTTAAAAGAAATTCATATGGTGGGCGGTATTCATCCCAATGCACCTTTTGAATATTATTTGGACCTACTGAAAACCATCCGCGATATTCGACCAGATGTTCATATCAAAGCATTCACAGCTGTTGAAATTGATCATTTTTCATCCATATCAAAAATGTCATTAACTGATACAATAAAGGCACTCAAACAAGCCGGCCTGGACATGGTCCCTGGCGGCGGTTCAGAAGTTATGAGTGACCGGGTTCATCAAGAATTGTTTCCTAAAAAAATCAGTAGAAAAAGATGGGCACAGGTAATGAAAGCGGTTCATGCAGAAAAACTGACATCAAATGCCACCATGTTGTATGGCCATATCGAAACAGTTGAAGAACGAATTGATCATTTTATTCAACTCCGGGATATTCAGGATGAAACCAATGGATTTACAGCTTTTATTCCACTGGCCTTTCATTCTGAAAACACAAAATTATCACATATTCCCCCCACATCGGCATATTTGGATTTAAAAACAACAGCCATTGCACGCTTGATGTTAGACAATTTCGATCATATCAAGGCCTATTGGGTGATGTTGGGCGAAAAACTGGCCCAAATTGCGCAAACATTTGGTGCTGATGATTTGGATGGAACAATAATCGAGGAAAAAATTACGCATTCAGCAGGTGCGAAATCATCAAAAGGGTTAAGCCGTGATCAACTTGATTTCATGATTCGTTCTGCCGGGTTTAAACCCGTTGAAAGGGATGCCTTATATCATCCAGTGGAGCAATCTTAAATGAAATCAATAGACTCGATAATTGATGCTGTTTATCAAGGGCAACGTATATATGCTGATGCGGCTGAAATATTATATCAAAATGCCCCTTTGTTAACACTGGCCAACCTGGCAGATCACCTTCGTTACAAAAAGCATCCGGATCCGGTAGTTACTTTTGTGGTGGATCGCAATATTAATTACACAAATATTTGTGTATCCAGATGTAAATTTTGTGCCTTTTGCCGGCCATTGAATCATGAAAAAGCCTATGTTATCTCAACAGAAGTGCTTGATCAAAAAATTCAGGAAACGATTGATTCAGGTGGAACACAAATTTTGCTGCAAGGGGGCTTGCATCCTGACTTGCATTTTTCTTATTATCTGGACTTACTGAGGCATATCAAAACGTCATTTGATATACATATTCATGGTTTTTCTCCGCCCGAAATTGAACATATGTCAAAAATAGCGGGTTTGTCTATCCTGGAAACAATCAATCAGTTAAAAAATGCGGGATTGGATTCAATTCCAGGGGGCGGGGCAGAAATTTTGGTAGATCAGGTCAGGTGTCATGTTTCTCCCAACAAATGTGATAGTAAAACCTGGTTAACCATTATGAAAACAGCCCATGAGGTGGGATTGCCTACATCCGCCACCATGATGTTTGGTCATATTGAAACACCGATGCAAATGATTACACATATGATACGCATTCGTGAATTACAGGATAAAACCAAAGGTTTTACTGCCTTTATTCCCTGGTCATTTCAGCCAGACAATACGCATATTCATGTAAGAAAAGCAACCGCATGGCAATATTTGCGGGTTTTGGCATTAAGCCGGATTGTATTGGATAATATTGCCAATATACAGGCATCCTGGGTGACCCAGGGAGATAAAATTGCACAGCTGGCGTTGAGTTTTGGTGCAAATGATTTGGGAAGTACTATGATTGAAGAAAACGTTGTGGCTGCAGCCGGAGTGCGTTTTCGATTGGCTAAAGAGGATTTGATTCGTTTGATACAGACTGCAGGATTGAACGCTGCACGTCGGAATTGTACTTATGGTGTATTAGAGTGGTTTACTTGATAATATCTCCTCACAAATCATGAACAATTAAAAAGCCTGAAGAAAGGATGCAATGGTATCATACGCAGATAATTTCATGTTAAGCAGTTGTTTGCGATACAATAGGGCCTGTGTGTGTTTGTTTTGAATCGTTTGAGAACATTTTGTCAGACTTAATAAACGATTTAAATCTTCAATCATCTTGAAGGGTTGATGAGATGTAGCAACATAAAAAGCAGCCTTATTGAACATTTTCCAAATATCTGAATGCTTACTCCCTTGAAAAGCAATCGCTGTTCCTGAACAAATGGCACTTACTGCCTTGGAGGGTACACAAATATGAGTCCAATCTGGCAGTAAAGTGACCAGATTGATATCAATATACGATAAAAATTCTTGTGGAATATAGTCTATCATTCGCACAGAAGGATGATTTTCTATTTTTGATAAAACCTGCCCAGATTTTGATCCATAAATAGATAGCAAGCAAATATGCTTGTTCGGATTCATTCGTTGAATGAGTTGTATGAGAAATTCAGGATCATGTGCCTCTCCCATATTACCAACATATGCGAAGACTGTCTTGTTTTTAGAATGCCATTCTGGTAGTAATTTACTGTTGCTTGTTTCAATAATGCCACAAGGAAGGATTGTTGAAAAAATATCTTTTTGGAATTTTGTTTTTAAAAAGGCATTTTGTTGCGATCCCAGCGAAATCAATAAGTCAGGTGGATAAGATTTGATGGATTTTTGAAAATATTGATAAATCAAATTGGTGTTGTTGACAATTCCTGCAGCGACAAATGCATCTGGATATAAATCTAAGGCCCAGTAAATCCAGGGCGTTTTTGTATGGTGGCAGAGTAATCCTGCCCAAAAATTGAGCATTGGGGGATCGGTCAAGGTTATTATGGCATCTGCATATGGCAATGAAAGGCGAACAAGTCGATATCCTTCAATAAAATTTCCAACAAACCGCAATATCTTGTTTTTTCCATTATAAATGGATGACATCCCACCTGTAATTCCAGCAGGCGCATGACTGATATATCCCCCAGCATATGGCGCATGAATATGCCTGACCATCATTTTAAAATGTTTTTTTCTGTGTGCAATTTCCCGAACCATTTCGCAGGCGCTGTTGCCTGATATTGCAGGATTAGGCGGATAATACCTGTTGATTATAACGATTTTTTTCATAGATATAAAGATAATCTTTTTTGAAAGATATGTCAAATTGATGATTGTTCATACATTCAATACCTGGCAAACATACTCCAAGTCATTTTCTGTCAGATGTGGCCCCATAGGCAGGCTTATAATTTCACTTGCAATCTTTTCAGTTATTGGAAATGAACCTTTAGGATATCCCAAGGATTCATAGGCATCTGATAAATAGGGCGGTACCGGGTAATGAATAAGCGTTTCAACACCCATCTGTTTGAGTTTTTCCTGCAAAGCATTTCTTTCAGGATGCCTGATAACAAATAAATGCCATACTGGTTCCATTTTTTTGGGAACTGATGGCAGAACAATCCGATCATTTTTAATATGATTAAGATAATATGAAGCACACTTTTGACGCAATGTGTTATCTTCATTTAAATATTGCAATTTAACGCTCAATATGGCTGCCTGTAATTCATCAAGTCTTGAGTTGGTTCCTTGATCTTCATAGAAATATTTAATACGTGAACCATAATTTCTAAGAATTCGAATCCTATCAGCAATATGATCATTATTAGTTGTAACAGCACCAGCATCCCCTAATGCCCCTAAATTTTTTCCTGGATAAAAACTAAATCCGGCAGCATCACTTAATGAGCCCGCATAATTTTCATGATACTTTGCACCATGTGCCTGCGCCGCATCTTCAATAACATAAAGCCCATTTTGTCTGGCAATTGTATTAATGACATCCATATCCGCAGTTTGTCCATACAGATGAACCGCCATAATGGCGCGTGTTTTTGATGTAATAGCGGATTCAATTTTTTGTGGATCAATATTAAAGGTCTGCTCTAAAGGCTCCACCGGAACTGGTGTTGCGCCGGCATGTGTAATTGATAACCAGGTCGCGATAAAAGTATGTGCAGGCACAATAACTTCATCACCAGACTTGATATCCATTGCGCGTAAAATTAAGTAAAGTGCTTCCAGTCCATTACCAACACCAATACAATGCTTTACATGACAGAATGATGCAAATTCTTTTTCAAACGCATTCACCTGCTCACCAAGAATGTATGTTCCACTTTTAAAAACATCATTCAATGCAAGCTGAATTTTTTTGTTATATCTCTGATTGATCTGGCACAGATTTAAAAACGATATTTTTTTTTCATTCATATAAACCTTTAAAAAAATAATTATAATCGTCCAAATTTGGTTTTTCCTGGCATATTTTTTGCCTTCTCGTTCCCACGCTCTGCGTGGGAATGCATCCTGGACGCTCTGCGTCCCGAGTTTATAAATAATCGGACGTTCTGTCTAAGGAATTCTCGAAAAATAAGTTCCCCATTTACTTATGTGCCAAGAACGTGTAGGGGCGAACCTTGTGTTCGCCCTCGAACTAATAACGCTTTCGTTCCTATGTACGATGGGCGAACATAAGGTTCGCCCCTACATCGGGCTGGCACATAAGTAAATGAGGAACTTATTTTTAGTGCATTCTTAAGGAATTCTGGAAAATAAGTTCCCCATTTAATATATTGAATTCCTATTTTTAAAGGGCAATTGCGTTTAAATAAGATGAAATAAAAAACACTTTAAATTCATCTTTTTCATCTTCTTCAGTGTAATCCTGGTTCAAAAAAGAAAGAACAATTTTTCACATCCATTACATATACCAGGCGCTATTCTATTTTCAAAGCATTCCTAAGGAAAACTCGAAAAATAAGTTCCCCATTTACTTATGTGCCAGCCCGATGTAGGGGCGAACCTT
>Ga0272440_1004364_pt1 | contig 10128 bp, 9 predicted proteins | sample SSMMMBAug17_FD_192440 | JGI IMG/M metagenome (GOLD analysis project Ga0272440, IMG submission 192440) | Marine sediment archaeal communities from Little Sippewissett salt marsh, Falmouth, MA, United States - SSM-MMB-Aug17 | ecosystem: Environmental > Aquatic > Marine > Wetlands > Sediment ... | reverse complement strand
CTATTCCCCAACAGCAAAGTCCTGAATAGTTTCATATTTAGTCAATTTCTTTTTTAAGAGGAATATTGTTTCCAGATCCTCAAATTTAGGACCGATAGCCGGGATTTTAAAAATAAAAGTATCGTTAATGAGATTGACAATGGTGTCAAAGGCATTATCAATATCCACCCCTGAAAATCGCTGGACGTGTTCGTATAAACCAATTTTATCAGTAATGCTTTTTAATAGAGCCTGGTTGACCTGATTGGTGACACCTACGACAAAGAGTGGTATATTGTTTTTAATACATTCATTTTCAACATATGTTTTTAAAAAATTGGGGTCTTTGAATTTTTGACTGGCAGTATCACAACCATCAGTAAAAATTACAATAAATTTAAAATACACATCATCACTTGTTGCTTTGAGGTCTTTTATTGCAATGGCGATAGAATCGTGCAAAGCTGTCCCCCCCCTTTTATGCCGCGTATTGATATGTTTTATGATTTCATTTTTATCCTTAATAAATCCAGATTTGGACTGAATTGTGGAAGAAAATTTAATAATTTGGGCTTGAAAAGCCAAAGGGATTTTGTTCATAAATTTTGTCAAAATTCGTTCGATTTCCCCCACACTTGTATCATCAATGGATCCACTGTTATCAACAACCATACTGAATCGGAACAAGGTATGTTTTTCCGCACCTTTAAAGCCAAAATCCCCCAGGTTGATCACTGTAATATCTTCACGACTGATGGGCTTGTAGGTTTGTTCTTTGTTTTTAGACTCTAAGAGCACATGAACATTGTCTTTATCGAAATTCAGTCGATTGGTTGATATATCTGTCGAGTGTGCGACAATGATATATTCTTGTGTTTTTTCAGAATAATAAAACGCCAGTTTCTGGAAATTCATAAATGCCGCTTCTTTGGCATGGGCACTCGTATAAAAAATACATGTCATGAGTATACTGATAAGGGTTAATTTTTTCATTGACTTACTCCTATTTTTTTTAATTAATATCATTATTTTCAATATGTTCACAAGACATCCGATTAATCGGAGCATTGGACAGTGAAAATAATCGACTGATAATCAATCGGTCTTGATCATCATACAAACTATTAATGTCATGGGTAACCATAACAATTGTGATTCCCTTTTCTTTGTTCAGGCGAATGAACAGATCAATGATCCCTTTTTTAAACTGGGGATGAAGGCTTCCTGTGGGTTCATCAGCGAGAAGAATACATGGATTGTTTATTAAGGCTCTGGCAATGGCAACTCTTTGTTTTTCTCCACCAGATAATATTTCTGGTTTTCGATTGGCATGATTACTCAATTCGAGATCATCAAGCAGCTTCATGGCAGCTAAAATGGATTTCTTTTTGGACATTCCCTGAATTTGCATTGGAAGCGCAACGTTTTGCAAGGCGGTCAATTCTGGAATCAGGTGATGGAACTGAAAAATAAAGCCAATATTATGATTAATAAATTCAGATTTTTTATTACCCTTGAGTAAGCTGATATCCTGTTCATTCACCCATATTGAGCCACTGCCCTCTATTTCGGGCATACTCGTTTCTTTGACATCGCCTTTGTCATTCACTGCATTCATCACTTTCACATAATTTTTATCATCAATCGAGTCAAGAGTACCGATGATATTTAGCAAGGTACTTTTGCCACATCCGGAAGGACCGACAACAGAAACAAATTCTCCTTTGTTGACTGTGAAATCCAGGTTATTAAATATCTGCTGTTTTGAAATTAATTGTTTCCCTTCAATCAGGTTATATTTTCGGTTTAATTTTTTGACACAAATAATTGGTTTGGCCATTGCATTACTCCTTCATACAATGTTATTGATTAAGACCTTGAATCGGGTCAATTTTAACAGCATTCCTGGCCGGTACAATTGCTGTCAGAAGAAATAAAAAGATCGTACAGATTGCAACCACTGAAATATCAGATGCTGTAATAAGCGGTTGTGGATCCTCTAAACCGAGTTTTTCAAGGCTGTCACGAAATAAATGAATTAAACTGTAACTACCGGCATATCCCAAAATACATCCAAAAAATGTCCCCAACAGACCAATGGAAAATGTTTTCATCAAAAAAATAATATAAATACTGGCATCTTTCATGCCCAAAGCTTTTAAAATGGCAATTTTCTTTCTGTTTTCCAATACTGTAAGGTAAAGGGTAGAAAAAATACTAATTGCCGCCACAATACTGATACTGAAAATAATTGAAAAAATCATCCATTTGATAATGGTAAGAAAAGTAAAAGATGCTTTTTCTTTTTGAATCCAGGTATTGATATTATAGCTGGAGTCAAGAATTGTCGATAGTTTCTGAGCAATTTTATCTGCATGGTAAGGGCTTTGAATGCTTATTTCAAAAGTATTGATAAAATTCTTTTTTTCAATGGCATTTTGGGCATTTGCCAAAGACATAATCAGCAAGGGATTGTTACCCTTTTTGGTACCCATATTGATGGTACCATTCAGCCGATACTGTTGTCTGAAAGGAGAAAAGCCCTTGAATTGCATTAAAAAATAACCAGATACACAGTTAAACACGCCTTGTTCCATGTAAAACGCTTTAAGAACGGCTTTATGATTTGTATCCTGGGTTTGTTCCAGGCGCTGTAAGTCTGATGAACCATTAATAAGGCGTTTAAAATCCATCACTGCCTGATTCTTGTGAACACGAATGCCTTTCAGCAAAAAGTTAACAGATTGCTTTTCAATAATATGAAAACCATAGCGTGTATGCAATTTCTTAGAATCATCAGAATCTGAATAACAGGTCATTGATTCTTTTTCTTTCACACAGAAAGCTTTGGTTCGATCTACTTTGGAAATTTCAGTTTCAACCTTCATGTATAATGCAGGTTGAATATTTATGATTTCCGGACATTCTTTTTTCAATAAATTAATAATGTCATGACTTTTGTCTTCAGTCATATTCTTATGAATTTCAATATGCGGATGAATTCCCATAAACACTTTTTCTGAGGACAGATAATAGTTATGAAACAGGGATAAAATGACAATGAGGCATGCAACACCAATGACAGCGCCAATACTTAATAGTATTGCATAAATTCGCTTGACCAGATATTTACTTAATGTATATTCAATCATAATAATTACTCACTTTGTAAACATTGAACCGGATCAATCTTTACAGCTTTTCTTGCTGAAAGAAATGCTGTGAATAAACAAACACAGCTGACAAATAAAAAAAATCCAAACAAGGTCCAACCATGTACGACAATATCTTCATTTTGAATGGGAAGAAATTCATACAATTGCTGGTTGAGATATTTTCCAAAATAATGACCTGCGAAAATTCCAATGCAACTTCCTGTTAAAAAGCCTGATATGGCCTCAATCTGACTGATAATGAAAAAAATACGATAAATGGACCCTTTTTTAATTCCAAGGGAAACCAATGTGCCAATCTGACGTTTACGTTCGATAATCATGATGTGTAAGGTATTGTATATAATAAATCCGATGATCAAAATAGACATTGCTAATATTGTCATAATGATGTTGCGATATAAATTTAAATTATTAAACATATCTGCCGCGACATCCAACCAGTTAAAGACCAGCATATCCTCATGTTTCAACTTTTTTTTAATTTTTTCAGCAATGATTTTTGCCTGATGGGGCTGCGTTAGCTTGATTCCTAAAAAACTGGCATATTGTTTTGTATCAAATATTTCCTGCGCTGTATCTAATGATGTAATCATTAAGTTTTCAGAAATTTGATGAACCCCCAGTTTAAAAACATCAATAACATTCAATAATAGGGTTTTTTCCTTGTTCATATTGTTTTGAAATGTTTGCGTTCGCAATAACAACTGTTGTTTTTGCGCCTTTATATCATCAGGAATCGCTCCAAAGAGGCTTATATATAAACGGGTTGAAAGAATCGCAGAATGCTTTTGCTTGTTATTTAGCAACTGCAAAACCTGAGAATTCTCAATGGATCGATTGATTTCCGGCACATAATGATTGTCAGAATACGTCTGCACACCTAACACTCTTAATTTTTGAGGTTTATCAGAAAATTGATCACTCATTGTTGTCTTGTAAAAAAAAGGGCCTTCTTCAAAGACAACAGGACTGAACTTGACAATGCCTTTGGTATTGCTGATCAGTGAAGCGATATGGTCAAATTTACCCAAATGAAAACCTTTTCCTTTGATCAGGCTGGTGGCAGTTGACAGTTCTTTATCATTCAATATCATGGGAGCAGGAGATTTACAGATTTTTTCACACGTTTCCTGTTCTCTTTTCTGGAGCGGCACATACACAAATGGATCTGTATCATCCGTATCATCTTCATCTTCAATAATGTCCGCCTGTAATGTTATTTGGGGAAAAACTGAAAAAATGATTGTTTCCAGTTTTTGAACATACCCATCATAAATACTAATGGTAAAAACCAGAAACAAAATGCCGACTGCAATACCAATTATACTGAGTATTACATTTGCATTTGGGTAACGATGCCCCCTTCTTGATTTAATTAAGGAAAAAGCGAGCTCTAACTCAAATTTTTTCATTGTTTATAACCTCATATTCATAGGTGTTCAATAAGATCTTGAACAGCCTGATATAGTTGAGTCTTTGTTTCCGGACATAGTTGCTTTAATTGCGGATTTCCGGCCTCAGGACAAAGTATTTCTTTATCGAGCTTGATTTTTTTTGTATCAAGGTTCGTTTGGCCCTTTAGAATCAGCATGACGATCATATTTGTCTGATTGTTTCGGGTGAACAATTGTCCAGTAATAATACCATTGAGATTATTGGGTAATAGCAATTCTGAAGAAATTTTTTTCAACTTTTCATCTTTGGAAAGATTCGGATCAAAGAGTAAATTGGCCAATTTATTACAATTGGCACTGTTTTGCTTATCCGCTCCTTTCTTAATGACGATGGCGGCATTTTTCATTTGTGAAGCGATCATCGCTTCTTCAATGGCCTGATTGATCAAATGCCCCTCTTGGGTATTGTGTAAAGAGCTTCCTGTAATGGGATCTAAAAATGTCATATAGCTAAGGTATACCGGATTGGCATTCTGTTGTTTTTGTGTTTTATGGCCAGGGTTATTCAGCATATCTTCAAATCCTGTACAGGCCTTGCTCAAGAATAAATCAAACAAAATATGCAAGACAACCGACTGATGATTCTTGCATATGGTTCTTTCATGAGTTTTGGTTGAAGGATCAATACTTTCACAGAAAAAAGTCAGCTTTGAAAACTCAAAATGACTGATGATCACCCTTTTCTTGCTTTTAACCACAAAGTAAAATGTAAATAAAAGGTTATCTTTCAGTTCCCTGTAACTGGCTGTAACAATAACATCTGTATGAAAGGGTTTTATGAATTGTTTATTTATCAACTCAAACTTTTTCTTTTCTGGAATCATGGGCCTGGATGCGATTTCAACAATTTTACGAACATTCATATCTGTGGGTTTTGTCATATGGCCTTTTTCATTGATACGACAGCCAATAATATCTGTAATTTGTTGATATATTGAGAACATGGCATCATAAATAATCTGAGCATCATCTGTCATGAGTGTGCTGGAATTGGTATCTTCATCCATGAATGGCAAAAATGAAAAATAAATCTTTTTTTGTGACTCAGAACTGGATAAGCAGGAATGGATAAATTTTTCAGCTTCTTTCTCGCATTGGCCTGCAACAGGCAAGAAGAACGCCATTACAATAACTATCGTACACAGTAACACTATTTTTCGTTTGATGTTTAAACATAAAAGCATATTTTTTTTCCTTAGTCATTAATCGAAAGGCAATCAGTGTTATGAATGATATTAAAGGGCCAACAACAATTCTTTCACCAGTTCTGATATCTGATCATGCGCATCCGTACATAAAGTTTTTACATTTGGATTGTTCGGATCCTTGCAAATAAAATTTTCCTTTGAAAAGGTCGCAATTTTGGTAACAATTTTTTGCTCGTGCCTGACAATGGTCAGTGGCCTAACATCAATTGTCTGGCCTTTGTCAATATATTGGCCGGTTACAATAACATCAACATTTGCAGGCTTCATCATATCATTAATGATTTTGGTAATTTTTTCATTTCGTGTCAGGTTTGGATCAAAAGTAATGTTTACCAACTCATTTACTTTTCCATCAGTATCTTTTATCAAATGACCGGGTTCATTATGTTTGATGGAATTGTTGGTTTTTTTCGCCAGATTAATACCATTAATGACCGCATCATTAATTAATTTGCCAGCTTCAGTCTGTATCAAAGAGCCACCAGATGTGGGGTCCATGAATGACAAATGCGTAATGTATATACTGCTCTGGTTTGATGGTGGAGATATCTTTTGGTTAAATATTTCCAATAATTTTTTATCAATCTGACAATTCTGATTTCCCATTAATAGGGGAAATGCAGCGAACATTATAAAAATTTTGATTATGATGATATGATTCTTATTCATAGTTGTCTCCTTATAAAATTGTGATTATAATTTGTCTCTTAACAATAAAAAATATAATAATTGAAATTAGTTGATAATTTTGTTTGCCCTGAATCCAAAGGTATTGCCATCATGTTCAATCTCAACTTTCACTGGAAAACAATATCCATCTGGCGCCTTGTAAATATAAAAGGTTGTTAAATCTGAATAATCAGATTTTTTTGTTGCATCAAACACGTCGCTATGATCATAATAATAGCGCAATGTTAACTTATCTACGGTTACTTTTTTTCCTTTATAATTATATTTTTCACTTCCAGAATACAAACAATCAACAAGATAGCTTGTTTTTGCGATGAATAAATTGAACTTTTCATCAATTTTCGCTTTTCCATCAAAAACCTTTTTCGATATCACGACAAAAGAAGACAGTAAGTCCATAATATCGTGTTCTGTTGGGATTTCAGTTCTTAGCGGTTTTTTCCCGGACAGATCCTGGTAAACATATATTTTATCTTTTTTTGACGATTTCTTGCGTATGGAAAAAAAACCATAATCTTCAAATATCGCTAATTCACTGATTAATTTTGTGTTTCGAATAATTAAAGCGGAAGCTAGAATCAGGTCAAAATCTATGTAAGTTTGCCAGGAATCATTAGATTTAAAGCCCAGTCCTTGAAAATTCTTCATACAGATAAAATATTTTTTATCTTTTATTATTTTCTCAAACGAGAACAAAACATTACCAGCAACATTACTACCGCGCGTAATCTTATATTGAATTTTATTTGGAAACTTGAAATTTTTTGAATGTACAACACCTTGATTGAACATCAAAAAAATACCGATGAATAAAACGAGAATGGATTTCTTTTTTCTAAAAAAAATCATTATGAATACTCCTTATGTTAAAGTGGTTAGTAAAAAAATTGATATTTTGACCAGATTTTAGTGCATGACCTTATTTGCGATAAAGTGGACGTTTAGTTTTACAAACATGACTTTTATCGGATAATAATAGCCTGCATCATCCCGATGTATATAAAACTTTATGTTTACATCGTTATTGATATCTTGAATCTGGTATACGTTTACTTTTTTCATTTTATTATGCCAGACCAGCTTGTCCATGCCAGCCATCTTCATGGAAGCCTGTTTTATCTGTTCGGGCTTCATTGAAATAGACAGATAATAGATTTCTCTTGTATTGAGTCCGCCATAAGCCTGATATGCTGTGAGAAGCATTGCTGCATTTAAATCAATTAATAAATAGGGTTTTGTTAAGGAATCAAAGCCTTGAAAATTGGCCCTTTTAAATTCCACGACCATTGAATCCTTGTTATCAAGGCTCTTGCTTTGTTTATATTTAACCTCTATTATTTTGGTATTTCCTTGAAAATACAAGCTGGATACAACCGAATAATTCAAGGAATGAATATATGAATAAATTTCTTTAGATAATTGAATGTCTTGGTTCGGAAATCGAAATATAGACAGTGATGTATTTTTATACCGGCCTTGTTTTATAAAGCGAAACTCAGATTTTTCCATTGTGATCGTATTGTCATTGTATATATCATAAACGATTGACTCAGGAAATTTAAAGCTTTGTTGGGAAAACGCGATTGATACTGAGCCTGCAACAAACAATACCATCTTCGCTGTGAATATCAGTATTATTTTTATATGAAACTTCGCTTTTGAAAAAACGTCATGCATTTTAAATTGTTAATCCTTGTAAAACGTTTCTTAATCGATAAACGATCTTGTTAATCATCATGTCAATATCTTTTTCAGAGATTGTTTGTTGACTATCCAGGTCAATATGCTGAGAAAATGGTATCATCTCTTGAGTTTTACAGTCATAAAGCCGAAGACATATGACCAGTTGATTGTTTATTAAGTTCTCTTCAAAATGGCCCATGATAATCTTGTCTTGATAACAATCTTGACATATTTTTCCTAAAATGTACAACGGCGTATTTTTAATATCTTTTTTCAACGTTGGGGCGATGAGATCAATTGTTTCTTGCGTAAAAGGGGCTGTATTATTCGGGTAATTTACACTTTTTATATTTCCTTTTATCCTGTTTTGTAACGTTCGAATGACTTTAATTCTTATTTTATTAACAAGTGTTTCAGGTTGTATTATTGATTTTAGCTCATCTGAGATAATTTTTGAAAAAGGTAATACTCCAATTTTGAAGTTTTCCATTACTTTGATGGAATCGGCCACTCTTGGTTGTTTATTTAACAGACCTGGATTTCTTGTTTTGGTCGATACGTTATTCGCTTTTTGTTTTTTATGCGCTTGAATTTCCTGTTTTTTAAACTGCAATTCGATTGAAACTTCTCTATTACTGGTCTTAGAATATATTACATTTGGATGTTTTCCATTTAGCATAAAATAGTGTGTTTCAATTTCTCTAAAAGGAACAAAAACATTTTTTATATTTTTTCTGATTCTTTTGATATCAAAGTTCAAATCACCGGGGCGAGTTTTTGAAGGAATATTTACAATTAAGCTTGAATCATAAAAAGCTTCGTTCTGTGGTTTGCAAAGATCGAATTGATAGCGAACTGAACCTGTAAAACAATCTTCAGTTTTATATAAAAGTATATCTTCTCTTTTATATTGATAATGTTCAATTTTCAATTCTGCATACCAAGTATCTTCAGATTTTCTTTTTTTCCACTCATTGCTTAAAATTTTCCCACGAATTGGCAAGTTATTAGAATTACAGAACTTAATACCAACCGGAATGAAAGCATCATTATGAATCATATCAATTATCAGGTAGTTACGCTTGCCTATTAAATCGACACAATGTCGACACTTTACCTTTGGTTTAAATTCATGAAGCATTTTTCTGTTTATTTTAATATCTTTATACCTCAAATGTCTATATTTTGGGAACGTGTTCACTGACAAATTATAAAAATTTTGACTATAAGAAATAAAAGCTTCGCGAGGTTTTTCCTTAGATCTAATCATAAGATACAGAGGCATTGTTTCTTTACAAATTTTTATTGTGTTGTTATATCCAAAATAATTAATTATAGATTTTTTAGTATTATCATAACAAAATTCTTGATAATAATTCTTTTGTGTATAGCCTGTTCTATCGTTAAGTTCAGAGTATTCGTATTCAAGTATAATAGGTTTTATTGTGATCCAAGTGTTTTCTGAATATTTTCGCCATCCATCTTCTTGAAGAACATACTCAAAAGTTGATACCGTGTATTTCCCTGGTTTATCAAAATATAATGATATTGGAATTTTTTGATCACCTGGTAGAGTCTTAAAATCAGAGTTTGGGTTAATACCTGGGCTTATACCCGAACAACCAGATAGTAATAATAATATCAGCATAAAATGTTGAAAACTTAAAAGAATTGTTTTAATCATTGTTAACCTTTTAAAAATGTTGAAAAATAATAATTCAAAAATTCACATTTATAAGCACTTGATATAAAAAAGCAAGGCTATCATAATTTAATTGAATATATAAAACTTAAATTGCAAACTTATGTAACACTTGTTTAAAGCGAAAAAACAATTTTGCTATTATCTTATCAAAACTTTTTTCTGTGAAAGTTTCGTCACCCGCTAAATCAGACTGAACAGGTAACGATATCATTTCTTGTGTTGTACAATCAAAC
>Ga0272440_1004363_pt1 | contig 10131 bp, 2 predicted proteins | sample SSMMMBAug17_FD_192440 | JGI IMG/M metagenome (GOLD analysis project Ga0272440, IMG submission 192440) | Marine sediment archaeal communities from Little Sippewissett salt marsh, Falmouth, MA, United States - SSM-MMB-Aug17 | ecosystem: Environmental > Aquatic > Marine > Wetlands > Sediment ... | reverse complement strand
ACCCCTCCATGAGATAAGACGAGAACAATATCACATCCACTGTTTGTTAATGCATCAACTTTTCCTTGCAGAAAATCGGTTGTATGATTAAAAGTAACTGGTGGGGCTGCTGGTGAATAAAGATCAGCATCTCTTCCCATCAAGCCCAGAATACCAACTTTCAAGCCATTGGGTAATTCTTTAATCAGATCATCAATTATGACACCGGTGTGTTTGAAATAATATAATTCATTATCTCCTGGTATTTCGGTATTTGATGCAATAATGGGTATTTGAAATGGCATTAATTCATTTTGAATACCATTTTGAATCAACATGGCCAATCCTTTGGGTGACCAGTCAAATTCATGATTCCCTAAAGTAATGGCATCATATCCCAAAGCCTGAAAGTAGATAAAAGGAATGGGAGCATCGGCAGCCAGATCATACATGGTGCCCATGAAATAATCACCAGAATCAACTAACAGTAAGGGAATATTCGCAATCAAATTGTTTAATTTTATTTCAGCAATTTTCCCTGCAAGTCTCGCAAATCCGCCAGTTACAATGTCATTATCAGTGGTATCCATTGGTGTATAATCGGATAATGGCCCATAACCGCTGGCATGATTATGTAAATCTGATGTTTGAAGAATGGTTAGTTGTGCAATAGGTTTGTATTCATTTTGCCTGGAAAGTCCTGCGACATATGTTGTGTTATATGGAGACAATGAAGGCACTACCGGTATACCATCACGATGTTCAAACAATTCATTACCCTGCCAGGCCTGCATGTATTTGAACAATGCTGTCCATGAGGGTAATTCCTGTGCGCCATTCGTTGTTGGATCAATGTCAATGGCATATTGATCACTGAAACTCTTGTAAGCTACAGCAGATAAGGTTGGTGCAAGATCAATTAAATTACCATTTTTATCCCTGATTCCAGGTATAAGGGACTGAAAATCATTATATAAAGAATTGTTGCTCAACACATAGATCATTTGTAATAAATATAAATCCACAACTGCACGATAGACAGTTTTGCTGTCATCGCTAAAATCTGATAATTCTTCCTGAGGGGTATTTGTGCAGGTAACATCATCAATTGCATACAGTCTTAATTTGTTGACTCGTGTTCCTATTGTTGAGTCTTTATTGTAATCATATTGAATGCCTGAAAAATGCAGATAATATTCTGGTGTCAGCCTGGGATCACCGCCTTTTTGAACCGCAACAGACAATTCACAAAACTTTCGAATATCCGCTGCATTCAGGTATATTGAAATTAAGGGATAGCCAGGCAGTGACCCTGCAGGTGATATGCCTAAAGGCAAAACATTAAAAATATCTGAAAAAGTAACTATTTTTGTTTTTCCAGATTTTATACTATCCCGCACAGTACCATTGGCAATAATACTGAGACGAAATGGATCGTAAAAAGCGAGAAAATTTGAAGGTGATATGGCCTGAGCTTCCGCCAATGCCAATACATTGCCAACTGCTCTGAAAGCATCAGTACAAAGATTGCCCAGTCCGGATGGACCTGCAGATTCTGAAAATTCAATATCAATGTCAGTCAAAACAACAGGATCGTCAACGTCAACCCCCAATTGGGATTTCAAATTATCAGACAGTCCGACATTCACAGCAGTAACCAGATCATTTATATCTTTATATCCAGGGATGGTATCATCTATTGAAATCAATTCAAAGTCATAGGTTTCCAGAGTATCAGTAATCATATTATATTGAATATCAAGCCTGCTTAAATATTGTCCATATGCTCCAGGTGAAAAAATAAGGGTATTATTGACCACAAAAGGCTGATCAGTTGCTGTATGTGCATGGCCTGATGCAATAATATCAATTCCTGAGACAGCCTTCGCCAAAACATCGTCATCACCAGTGCCATCTTCTTCAACGCCACTGTGGGATAACAGAATAATGATGTCACATCCATCATCTTTTAAGGCATTCACTTTATTTTGAAGGTGTTGAAAATCATGATCAAATGTAACCGGTGGCGCTGCTGGTGCATAAGTATCAGCTTGTTGCCCCATATATCCTAACATACCAATTTTTAGACCATTGGGAAGTGTCTGAATCATATGGTGAACAATGATATCATTTTCTAACAAAAGAGATAAAGCATTGTCATCAGGAATAATTGTATTGGAAGCAACAATTTTATATGAATATAATTCATCCGCTCTAATAAGTTTATTCGCTCTTGCCGCATTTATGCCATTATTGAACAATAAAGCGAGACCAGTGGGACTCCAATCAAATTCATGGTTGCCTATGGTAACAGCATCGTATCCCAATGCTTGAAAAAACAGGAGAGGGACAGGCGCTTCAGCAGATAAATCATACATGGTTCCCATAAAATAATCACCAGAATCAACTAATAGAAGCGGTGTATTGGCAACCAGTTGTTGAATTTTCAAGTTAATGATTGCTGAGGCTATTCGAGCAAATCCACCTTTTACAGTATCCTGATCACTGGTATCCATCGGTGTATATTCAGCCAATGGGCCATATCCACTGACATGATTATGCAAGTCCGACGTCTGTAACAGTGTAAAATTTGCAATCGTTGAGTCATAAGCAAATTTTACTTGTCTGGGCATGGCTTGAATATAGGGTGTATTATATGGAGAAATAATTGGTATGACAGGTACATTATTTCGATGTTCAAAACTTTCATTGGTTTTCCAGGATTTCATGTATTCTAATAAGGCAGTCCATGCAGGTAGTTCCTGAACACCTTCAGTTAAAAGATCAGAATCAATGGCATATTGCTCACTGAAGGTTGGATATGCTTCTGCACTAACAGATTGTTCTAAAGGCAGTGGATTTCCATTTTGATCTCTGAATTCAGGCAATAAATCCAAAAAATCAGTGTATTTTGGATCATTTTTTAAGACATAAAACATTTGAAGTAAATATAAATCTACGACAGCCCGATATACTTTTTTGCTGTCACTGTCCCAAATACTGTCCGGTCCATATTCATTTTTTAATGTTAAGACAGGATTATTGGTACACATGACATCAGTTGGATCAAATAGTTGAACTTTATTTACACGATAACCTAAATCTACAGCCGGATTGTATTGAAATTTAACACCTGAAAAATGTAAATAATATTCCGGAACCAACAGAGGATGTGATTTCTCTTGAACTGCAATCGTTATTTCGCATAATTTTCGAATATCAGCCGCATTGAGATAAACTGAAATCAGAGGATAGCCAGGCCTTGACGTTTTAGGAGAAATGCCCAAAGGCAATACATTATAAATATCTGAAAAAGTAATTTCTCCTGTTTTACCTGATTTAATGGTATCCCTGAGATTTCCATTGGCAATAATACTCATCATGTAAGGCGTATTATTGAATGGATTTGCAGCAGCAAGTTGATTGGCAACACCTCTGAAAGCATCAGTTGTTAAATGACCGAGTCCGGATGGTTTTGCAATGGTTTCGGAAAATTCTATTTCATAATCAGTAACAGCAACAGGGGCATCGACTTCGACGCCTAACATTTCTTGCAATGTTGAAGAAAGTTCGGCATTCACCAATTGTATGGTATCATCAATATCTTTATATCCTGCAATGCTGTCATTTATTTCAATTAAAGAAAAATCCTTAGATACAAATGTGTTATTTTCAAGATCGTATTCAATATCAACTCTACTCAAGTACTGACCATAGGCACCCGGAGAAAAAATAATCGTGTCGTTCACTTGAACAGGTTGAAAGGTTGCTGTATGAGCGTGGCCTGATGCAATGATATCGATTCCATTGACAGCTTCAGCCAAATCTCTGTCATCACCATTGCCATCTTCATCAATACCACTGTGGGACAGAATCATCACAATATGGCATCCTTCATTTTTTAAAGCATCAACTTGATTTTGAAGGTTTTGATAATCATGATCAAAAGTAACCGGTGGTGCAGCAGGTGCGTAAGCATCAGCTTGTATGCCCATATAGCCCAAAATGCCTACTTTCAAGCCATTGGGAAGGGATTTGATCATTTTATCTACAATGACTTCATTGGCTTCAAAAGCTGATAAATCATTGCCATCAGGAATGTTTGTATTGGATGCTATAAATTTAAATGAATAGAGTTCATCTGATTTGATCAATTTGTTTGTTCTTGCGGCATTAATACCATTATTGATCAACAGTGCCAATCCTTTAGGTGTCCAGTCAAATTCATGATTACCTAAAGTAGTGGCATCATATCCCAATGCTTGAAAGAAAATCAAGGGAACAGGTGCTTCAACAGCAAGATCATACATGGTTCCCATATAAAAATCACCAGAATCAACCAATAACATTGGAATATTTGACACAAAGCGATTCATTTTTATTTCAACAATTTTTCCGGCAAGTCTGGCAAAACCGCCAGTAACAATGTCATTATCTGAAGTATCCATAGGCGTATAATCGATAAATGGGCCATAACCGCTGACATGATTATGCAGATCTGCAGTTTGAAGAATAGTCAATTTAGCAATGGGTTGATATTCATTTTGTCTTGAAAGTCCTGCGACATATGTTGTGTTATATGGAGACAATGAAGGAACTACAGGTATACCATCACGATGTTCAATGGCTTCATTACCTTTCCAGGCCTGCATGTATTTAAATAAAGCTGTCCATGCCAGTAATTCCTGAGCACCATTTTGGTTTGGATCTGTATCAATGGCATATTGATCTCTGAAAGTCGGATAAGCTTCAGACGATAACGTAGGCTCAAGGCTAATTAAAGTACCATTTTTATCCCTGAATCCAGGTAAAAGCGGTTTAAAATCGTCATATGTTGGATTGTTGCTCAAAACATACATCATTTGTAATAAATATAAATCCACAACTGCACGATAGACAGTTGTGCTGTCATTAAAATCTGATAATTCTTCATGAGGGGTATTTGTGCAGGTAACATCATCAATCGCATACAGCCTTACTTTGTTGACTCGAGTTCCTATAGTTAATTCGGGATCGTAATCATATTGAAGTCCTGAAAAATGAAGGAAATATTCTGATGTCAGCCTGGGATCTCCACCTTGTTGAACCGCAACAGTTAATTCGCAGAGCTTTCGAATATCTGCTGCATTAAGGTATACTGAAATCAATGGATATCCAGGCATTTCCCCTGTAGGTGATATGCCTAATGGAAGAACATTAAACACATCTGAAAATGTAACGATTTGTGAATTGCCAGACTTGATACTATCCCGCAAGGTTCCATTGGCAATAACACTGAGTCGGAATGGATCATAGTATGACAGATAATTTTCCTGGTATTTTGCTTTGACTTCAGATAAGGCCAATACATTGGCAACTGCTCTGAAAGCATCAGTACAAAGATTGCCCAGCCCTGAAGGGCCAGCAGTTTCTGAAAATTCAATATCAATATCTGTTAAAACCACTGTATCATCAACGCCAACGCCCAGGTTGGATTTCAAATTTTCAGACAGTCCGGCATTCACAAGATTGATGGTGTCATCAATCGCTTGATAACCTTGAATAGAATCATCAACTTTAATCAGATCAAATGCAGTCTCTACAATCTCCTTTTTTTCGGTATCATAGCGAATGGCCATTCGGCTGATATATTGACCATATGCGCCAGGAGAAAAAATATAGGTATTATTAATTTTAAAAGGCTGTTCTGTGGCTGTATGTGCATGACCGGATGCAATAAAATCAATTCCTGTAACATTTTCCGCTAATGTTCTGTCATCTCCATTACCATTTATATCAACCCCACTGTGAGACAAAAGGACAATAAGCTGACATCCTTCATTTTTCAATAAATTGACTTTATTTTGAAGCTTTGTAAAATCATGATCAAATGTAACTGGTGGAGCAGCAGGTGCATAAGTGTCTGCCTCCTGTCCCATATAGCCTAAAATACCAATTTTAAATCCTTTGGTTAATGTTTTAACCATATAATCAACAATGACACCATTGTTCTTAAAAGCAGCCAATTCGTTATTGCCTGGAATAATTGTGTTTGAAGCCACTATTTTAAAAGAATAATTATCTTTTTCTGGAATCATTTTTTGTTGCCGCAATGCTTCAATACCATTATTGAGTAACATGGCCAGACCTTTGGGGGTCCAATCAAATTCATGATTGCCTAAAGTGATTGCATCATATCCCAATGCCTGAAAAAATATTAATGGAACAGGTGCTATAGCAGACAAGTCATACATGGTTCCCATAAAATAATCACCCGAATCAATGAGGAGTAAAGGATTGTTTAATTGGGCATGCCGGGTCTTTATTTCTAATACTTTTGAAGCGATACGAGACAAACCTCCCAACACAGTATCGTTATCGGTTGTATCCATCGGTGTATATTCAGCCAAAGGCCCATAACCGCTGGCGTGATTATGGATATCTGATGTTTGTAGAATTGTCAGATTAATGATTGTGTCGGTAATAATTTCAGACAAATTGTTGATTTCACTAGCAAAACTGTCCGGAACATTCGCTGGAATATCTGCATCTTTATAATTGGTCGTATATAAAACTGGCGCATCAGCCATTTGATTGGCTGTAATAATCAATTGATCATTTGTTGTAATAATTTGTGATACACGTAATAACTTATCAAAGGGATCATTTTTTGTAGTTTCAAATTTATCGTTGAAAGGATCAAAATCTGAACTGGCCGAATCTATAGTTGTTAACAATTTTTTTACAGTATTGGTGACAAATGTTTTTGATTTTTCATAATCCTCTGGGATTTGAATTTTTTCAGCAAATGCTTTTTCAGGAGATTGTCCATTTAAAGACATTTTTAAAGCAGCATCAGAATATTCTGTACAATTGGTCCAATTATTTGAATTTGTTATTGAATAATACTGTACTTTCTTTTCATTTACCTTGCCTTTTGCCAGAATCACATAAGGCGGATCAATATGGGTTACATTGCCCTTATATTGTCCATTTTGATCAATGAGAGCGATGACTTCAACAATTTCTGGCTCTTTATTTTCAGACTCAGTTTCAGATGATTGTTTTTTTGTGCCACGAATAAAAACACTTCCTTTGATGGGAGCACCATCGGCTGCCATTCCCTCTATATATGTTTTATTTGTATTACTGATTGAAGGATCATATGGTTCTGATTCGTCTTTGCCACAACCTGAAAAGATAAAGGCAAGTACAATCAAATATAAAACATTCAGTAAAAATCTATTTAATTTCATGTGCAACCCCTTTCATTAAAAAGCATAATTGATATTACATCCAAAGCCCCATACCTGACCTGAGGCACTTAAATGAGCATGTCTGTGGTAATACTCAGTCAGATCATAACTTTCGTTCATGTTATGACTTTCCCCGCCTAGATATCGTTTATACTCACTTTTTCCATATTGAAAAACAAGGTCAATATTCAGGTTATCTAACTTTAATGGCTGCCCCTTATAGTGAAAGAAATTGCCTTTAATTCCCATGCCCAGAGAATAGATTTTTTTATCACCATCAGGCCATTGAAAATCCATTGTTTCATCTGGAATGGGTGTGGGATCATAAAAATAACCCAATCTGAGAGTTAACCAGTTTTTGGCATACCATTCAATGCCAAATCTTTTTTGGATGGTATCCACCCAATTTCTTTCAAGGTCAAAAATATGTGTGACTGTTTGACTGTCAAGGACTTCATTTCCTGGAAGGGTGTGTACTTGAAAATCTCGGCTAAGGGTTGTGACTTGCCTTTCCATAACAGACCACTGTGTCCAAACCATGTCCATTTCAAAAGCCAGATGTTCGTGTGGTTGATAGCGAATGCCCCATTGCAACTGATCGGGTTGTTTATAGTCCATCTCAGCATCAATCGATTCAATAGACTTATCAGGTCGAAGTACTTTAAAATCTCCCTTATAACTCTCTTTTGCCTGACTACGATAGGTTAATCCAAATCGAGTTGTAGGAGAAACCTGATACATCAACCCCAGATTAACTGAAACATTAAAATGATCAAACATTTCAACTTCAACCTGAGTCCCATGATCTCTACCCGGAACACCATCATAAGCACTGGCAAAATATTCACCAATTTGTTCCGAACTTTCAATGTCACTGGCACTTAATGTGGAGAATAATTCCAACAGGTATTTTTGTTGGTTGGTCAGTTGGTCGGCATTGGCACTTAATACCAATGTAGCGGTTGACGAACTGATAACATCCGGAGCATTTTCGTTCACTTCTTTAGCTGATTTGTCAATTAGCTGAAAGAGTTCATCTGCAATATATTCGGCCTGTCGTTTCACATGGCCTAAATCTGAAGCAATATATACCAGCTTTTCCAGGCCAGTATGAGATTTTCCAAATGATAATCCCATGCCAACAGAGAGTTTGTCATTAATACGATATGAAATACCAGGTGTAAAAACTTCTCTTACCATATAAACATGATAGGCATTAAATGTAGCCGGGTTATTGTATGGATTTGAATCAAATTCTAACTCCACGCCCCAGGGCACATAAACAGCAAAACCTGCTGTAATCTTATCATTTATAGGCATGCTAAAGCCCAGGTTGGGAATGAATAATGCGTTTGAGTCATTTGAGAAATCTTTTGAATTTTTGATTAATGGATCTTGTCTTTCATTTAGATCTTCTTGTGTTTGAGAAACTACATGAAAATTTTCAATTTGAAGGTCAGGTACCAATGCCTGTACTCCCATTGAAAATTTTTTCTGCTTGACCCAACTCATTCCTGCAGGATTGTAATATAAGGCAAATGGATCATCTGCCTGTGCTGCAAATGCACCACCTAATGCTGTTGCCTTTGCACCAATGCCAAAAGTATCGATATTTCCGGCATGGGAGGGTACTGACATGAATATAATACATAGAATTAACAATACCCTGTACACCTGTTTTTTCATAAAACCTCCGATCTTAAAAATAATTATTAATGAAAAAATAAAATTGTTATCAATATAAACGACATATGAATAGCAACCTTGTTTTTTCGTATTTCGCAAGAACAGACTTGGACAAATACAGACTCTCGCTCCAGGTGATTGGAAAAAACTATCGTATCGTATATTATCGTAGTTTTTAAATGTTTTTTTCAACCATTCGATCCAGAGCCGTTTGCATTGTTGTTTCAACAAGTTGAGCACATTCCTGAACATATGTTTGATCGAGTGCCATTTCAGGTCCGGAAGGATCAAAATATATTGGGTCCAGAATTTCAATTGAAATTTTTGAAGGATAAGGAATAAAGAATAACAAAGGCCCCAGTGTAAGGCCCCAGGGGATACTTAGTGTCAAAGGAAACACTTTTATGCGTGCCATTTTATCCAGTCGAAGCAATTTAGCCAGCCATCTCATATCATCAATAATGATGTATACAGAATGTGCACCGGCTGCAACAATAGGAATTATTGGTACATTTTCACGAAGTGCCAGGCGAATATACCCTTTACGACCACCAAAAACAATTTTATTGCGATGTCTGAATGGTCTCATGGAATCATAATCACCACCAGGATAAACAATCACTTTTTTTTGTTCCTTAAACAGTCGATGTGCGTTTTCATGGGATGCTCGAACCGCACCCAGCGGAACAATAAACTGATTCACAAATGGAAATGAAATCGTTACTTCGTGCCCCAAACCATAGGGGACTTCTTGAACACCTTTTTTCAGACAGAGTTCTGATGCAAATATAAAAGAATCCGGAACTAGCAGTGCAGCATTGTGATTACCGACAAAGAGTGCCGGACCTTCTGGGATACGATATAATCCTCGAACAGTTGATCGAAAGTAATTGCGCAGAATAAAATGAACATAGGGTGCAATTGTTTCAATCAACTTATCGTTTCGTTGATCAAGACGATCAATGTCAAATCGTTTAAAAAGATGTTTGAACAATGATATCATAATCATCCATCTGAAATAATTTTTTCAATCAATTCTGTACGAACTTTTTCCCACTGGTCAGTTGGAATCTGGCATGTTCCAACTGCCTTATGACCTCCACCACCATATTTTAACATCATGGAACCAATATTGGTTTTGGATGTTCGGTTAATAATGCTATGACCACAAGTAAAAACAACGTTTTGTTTTCTAAATCCCCAAATAATTCGCATGGAAATATTTTGTTCC
>Ga0272440_1004362_pt1 | contig 10133 bp, 10 predicted proteins | sample SSMMMBAug17_FD_192440 | JGI IMG/M metagenome (GOLD analysis project Ga0272440, IMG submission 192440) | Marine sediment archaeal communities from Little Sippewissett salt marsh, Falmouth, MA, United States - SSM-MMB-Aug17 | ecosystem: Environmental > Aquatic > Marine > Wetlands > Sediment ... | reverse complement strand
GTGAAGACTGGGGTGATCCAAGTGGTCATCAGCGATCTGGTATCGATCACTATTCGTATATCAGCAAATTGTCAGGTCATGATATCCGCGTTAATTCACAATTTTCTTCGGTTTCAGACGGAATTCAAGCAGTACAAAAAAAATTGCGAATCAATAGTTTTTCTGGACAGCCGCAGTTGTACGTCACCAAAAACTGTCGAAAAACCATAAATGCTTTAGAAATGGCGCAGTGGGACCGGACTAAGGGCGAAAACGAACATAGCCACGAAAAATATAAGCATGATGAACATAGCCACCCATTAGATGCACTTAGATACTTTGTTAGCGGGGTTTCAATCAAAAATAAATTTACGTTTGGATAGGGATATGGATAGGGATAAAGAATTAGTAGACGCAAAATTTGAAACGTTCGACGTTGGCGATGTTGCTAAAAGTTGGGGTCAACAGTTTATTGATAAGTTGACCAAAAGCAGCAAGCAGCAATCGATAGACCTTAACAATTCTTTTTCTGGGCATATTATAAATCCGCCATTTGACCCCTTTGATCTCGCCCACTTGTCTATGACAAATATCTGGCATTCGCGCTGCATAGCACTTAAGGCAGATGTCGTGATTTCTACTGGCTGGCGTATAGTCCATAGACGTGGCGAAGACAAAGATTCACAAAAAGTTATAGACTTTCTTAATAATGCAACAAATGGGAATAGGAATGGGGATGGTGAGAATAACAAAGGAAGTAACACGCATCATAGTTTCGCTACTTTTCTTCACGCGCTAGCACTTGACAAAATCGGCAATGGGAATGCTTATTTTGAGGTTCTTAGGGATGCTACTGGCAAACCTGCAGAGTTTTACCATGTGCCATCAATAACTGTTCGGCGTAGGCAATTGCATGGGTTTTACCAAATGTCTTACCTTTCCAGGGAACTTGGGGAAACAGCATTTACATCTGAAGACGTGCCACAACCCACAAAAGAAACTTACAATCTTTTCGGTGGTCAGGTTTTTCGGCGTATTTTTTTCAAGGAATATGGCGACAAATACGAATATGACTTGGAAGGTGAAGAAAAAGACGGATTGAGTGAAGAAAACAAGGCCACAGAATTGTTTCACATGAAAGATTATCATCCATTGTCCCAAAGTTATGGTATACCGCCCTGGTTTGGCTGTGTTGATTCGATTATAAGCGATAAAGCAGCACAGATTTGGAATTTGAACTTTTTTGAAAATAACCGTGTTCCAAGATGGTTATTTATGCTGACGGGGCAGGCTTTTACACAAGAAGAAAAAGACGCCTTTAAGCTTTATTTTACGCAAGTTCTGAAAAGTCGTCCACACGTGCCAATGGTGCTGGCAAACCCGCATCCAGATTCGAAAATTGAAATTCACAAGCTCGAGGTTGAAGCAAATGAAGCTTCTTTTCTCCAACTCAAAGAAGCAAGCAGGGACGAAATAATAGCCGCTCATGGTGTGCCACCACGAATGCTGGGAATCATGCCAAAAGGTCAGCTGGGCGGCAAAGGGGATGCCCAAAAACAACGCGAAGACTTCAAAAGTTTTGCAATACAACCACTACAACAATCGCTATTAGATCCTTTCAACCGTCTAATTTTGCCCGAGGCTGGATTTGGAGAGTGGGAAATCAGGTTGAACGAATTTGACACCTCAGACCCTGAACAGTTAGAAAAGAACGCAGATAGCATCAAGACATTGGTTAGCCAGGGTGTACTAACGGTCAATGAAGCCCGTGAACGATTGGGGTTAAAGTCAATTAGCGAAGATTGGGCCAACAAGCATTATTTTTTCCAGGGTCAAGAAATTGTACCTAGTGAGAATTTGGACGAAGTAGCGCAAGAACAGCGCGAAGAAAAAGAAATTGATCGATCGCTTAAGGAAACAAAAAAGCGCGTAGAAAACGCAATTAAGGGGAACCTAAGTGCTTAGCATGATCAGCAGAATATTACACAGCAAAGTCAGTAAGGCGAAGGAACGCAGACGCGATCTGGACCCATTTTATGATTTTTTGGATGCTGTTGACATGATGCGAGATAGCGCAAAAGAAGAGATTAAGCGGACACTGCTTAAGGAAATTAGCAGCAATGCAAAAAATATTGCAAAACTGATGCTGCGGGAAATTAAGAAAAAAGACGGAAAACTGAAAAAGCAGTTGATGGTGCTTATCAATGCTCCCGTGGTCAAGATCGCAAAAAAATATTTTCCTGGGGCATTGCAAGCAAGTGAAAAACTTGCAGATGAAATAATTTCAAAGGTAATCAAAAAAAATGCATACGGTGAAATACCGCGATGGAAAGCGATTCAGCGATTAGTGGAAAGAAATTCGCAAGACGCGCTTGTAGCAGCGTTGTCAATTGCTGCAGATCAATATGAAATCAATTCGACGGCAATGTTGGCAGAAATGATCGCGCACGGCGTACACGTAGAAATAGCACAAGAACGAACAGAACAACAAATTAGCACTGCAGCACGTGAGACAGGAACATTTTTCAACGCGATTGTTGGTGCTAGTCAATCGTCTATTTTTCGTGTTGCTGATACTGCAATGCAGGAAGCGTTTGCATTTCACGACATCCAAAATAATTTACGCTGGGTAACTTTTTTCACTCGGTCATGTCCAGATTGCATTGAACGACATGGGCGTGTTCAATCCCACGAACAGTGGCAGGCAGAAGGATTGCCCAGAAGTGGTGCAACAGTGTGCAGGCATCATTGCCACTGTGTCTTGGTGCCTGACGAATACAGTGTAGATATTGCTGCGCCCGTTCCGCGTGAACGTGCGAGATTGGAATAATTAAGAAGGGGGCTATTATGGTATTGGTGATCGGTGGTGCAGGCTATATCGGTAGCGCACTAATACCGCAACTACTTGATCAGGGGCGCAAAGTTAGGTTGCTGGATTGCTTCCTGTACGGGACAGAATCAATAAAAAAATTTGCGGACAAGGTAGAAATAATCGAAACAGATTTTCGGGACACTGACACGCTTATCAATGCCATGCGCGATGTTGATACAGTTGTGCATCTTGCCGCAATCGTGGGTGACCAAGCGTGTGATCTTGATCCAGAACTGACGAAGAACGTCAACTATTATTCTGCTGTCAATGTTGCCCGCCTTGCAAAAGATATTGGCGTCAACAGGTTTATCTTTTCTTCGACCTGTAGCGTGTATGGTGCCAGTGACGACCTATTAAGTGAAAAATCAGAACTTAACCCCGTGTCATTATATGCAAAAACAAAAATTGACGCAGAACAAAAAATATTGGCACTGGCAGATGACAAGTTTGTGCTTACTGTGCCCCGTTTTTCAACTGTGTTTGGGCTATCTGGGCGCAGTAGATTTGACCTGGTTGTCAACTTGCTAACTGCAAAAGCGGTGTTTGAGGGACAAATAACCGTGTTTGGTGGCAGACAGTGGCGACCTTTCGTTCACGTGATTGATGCAGCAAAAGCAATCGTGGAGTTACTCAAAGCACCTGCGCAGGAAGTAAGCGGACAAGTGTTCAACGTCGGCAGTAATGCCGAAAACTACACGATTAACGAAGTTGGAAGAATCATCAATCAAGTGATCCCTGCGGCGAAAATCAAAAACTTTGGCAAGGATCAAGATAATAGAAATTACAGAGTTATTTTCGACAAGATCAAATCCCTGGGCTACCAGGTTGATTGGTCGGTAATGGATGGCGTTGTGCAGATTGCCGATGCCATCAAATCTGGACAGATTACAGATTACACTCGCGCAGAATACAGCAATCTTAAGTATATGCGTGATAGAAATGCAATTGAAAAATTGCGCAAATTAAAAAAAGTGGGGTAATAATCGTGATACCGTACGGTAATCCTGAAAATGTGTTTGTGCATTCGTCAACTGTGCCGGATCGGATACTCACAGATGGTCCGATCGTGCGAAAGTTTGAGGAGTTAGCAGCACAATACACAGGTGCAAAATATGCTGTTGCCTGCAGTAGTGGGACAATAGCGCTATATTGTGTCTACAGGTCGCTTGGTTTGGCAGGCAAAAAGATTGCTATGCCCTCTTATACTTGGCGAAGCACAGCAGAAGCAGCACTAATGGCAAATGCCGAACCTGTGTTTGTAGATATTGATCCTGAGACGTTATGTATTGAGCATAATAATATTCCCAAGTCTGATGCTGTGGTTGCGATTGATTGTTTCGGCAATCCTGCACCATATGATTTGCTGCAACTTAGATGTCCTGGGCATATCCGCTTAATTGTTGATAGCGCACATAGTTTCGGATCGCTATATTGTGGTGAAAAAATAGGCAAATACGGTATTCATTGTTACTCATTGTCGCCAACAAAGGTTTTGGTGGCGAACGAAGGTGGACTAATAACCTGCAATGATGCTTCACTTGCAGATGAACTGCGTCAATTACGACGATGGGCAGGACGCATGACAGAATACAATGCTGCATGTGCCATCTTGGGCTTGAAGAAACTGCCTGAAATCATCGCGGAGAAGAAAAGAATTGCAGAGAAATATAGACAATTTTTTCATGACGTTGGCTGGGACACGCAGAAAATACATGCTGAGGATAGTAGCACATTCAAAGACGTTATTGCTATTCTTTCTGCGCATGCTGATCGCAACAACTTGAAGCGACACCTTGAAAACTGCGAAATTGAGACACGAATATATTTTTGGCCGTGTCACACGCTTGGGCATTTCCACGCAGATCGGGAACTTGTCCACACAAATGACGTGTACGCAAGAAGTATATGCTTGCCTTCCTGGCCAGGCGTAGATCAAGAATATGTGCTCAAATGTTTGGGCGAATTTGCGAAAAGGAGGCAGCAATTATGCCAGGCTGGGATATCACAGATGGCGAAATCCGCTACCGTGTAAGATCACCCGATGCTTTCACAGCAGGGACTTTTTTCACTAAGGAATTCCAAAAAAGCCCCAAAATCTATGCTGTGTTAGGCAAAATTAAGGGTGAAGAAAAAAACACAGTGCAAAGTGTTCGGTTTTCCAAGGAAGATTGGACCGAAGAAAAGGCAAAAAACTGGTACGAAGAACACGAAAAACAAATCACAAAGGATGAGCCAGAACCGGAGACAACAACTATGGAATTTGAAGAAATAGGCAAATCAACTGAGCAGAATGAAACCGACATAGGGTTTTTTGAAAAATCCAATCTTATCCTGCAATCAGTTGTTTTTTCAAAAAAGGAATTTACTGAAAAATCTGTGCAGGATTGGCTTGCTGCAAAATCCTTGGACGTGTCTGGCGTTAAGAAAAATGACAACGGATATTCCATTGAAGTTCGGCCTGAGAAAAACTTCCTGGATGGATCATTGCGTGACGTTGTACTTCGCCAGGGGCTAATTGCTACTGTGGGGCTATTGAAAAAGGAATTTCAGAAAAACATAGAAAAGAAAGTGCCTGATCGCTTTGCTTTGAAAAGTGAGAACATCTACAACTTAAGTGCCCTTGACATTACCGAAGTAACATTAACCAGATCACCCGCAGTTGGGAAAATGGCTGAATTCATGGTGCTTAAGTCAATTGAAACGAAGGTCCAAAACTACAAAACTGCTGTGCCATTTCGCAAAATGTCTGATGAAAAGCAGCAAGTTGGCGCTTATGTGTTGGTTCCAGGCTTGCCTGATTGTCAGGGCGATATTGTGACTGCTGCAGAAATTGAAAAAGCAGCACATTCGTTCATGCGCAATCTGTGTTTTAATCTTCAAAAGGGCACTGCAACTGGGTTGGAACACCAAACATTTAAAAATATCGGCTACCCAATCGAAAGTTTTTTTGATGTCGATGGCAAAAATGGCGTGAAAGGTGGGTGGTGGTTGACTACTCAGGTCATCAACAAAAGCGTGTGGAATGACATCAAGGCCGGGTTGATTATTGGCTATAGCATAGGTGGATCTGGTAGCCGCAAAAAGGCAGAAATTAACTTAGATGTTGATGTTGAAAAAAAGCAAGAAATTACTGAAGAAGGAATAATCAAGAAGATTTTGAAAAAATTGGCTGGTGTAGAAAAATTAGAAAAGCAAGCCAATACTGATAAGCCAAAGAAAGAAGAAAGTACAAAACCAAAAGTTTCCAGGGTACTTATCAAAACCGAAAAGGAGGACAATAAGAAAATGGAACTGGAATTATTGAAAAAATATGACTTACAGCCATCTGTTGTGGACAAATTTGAAAAAGATGGCATGGATATTGAAAAAGCCATTGAGGGCGTGACCACGTTTCTTAAGGCAATAGGGCTAAATCTTAGCAACAAGGGCATTGGATATACAACTAAGCAATTGGCTGATGTGGTACGAAGTGGTAGTTTTGGACAGTTTCCAACCCCAGCCGTGGCCTGGAATCCAAATTCAACCGTGCAAAAAACTGAGGACCAACCAGAACAACCCAAAAATGAAGTTGTTGAAAAAAGTGACGAGCAGGAAGCAGAAGAAATCAAGAAAAATCTCGCAAATTTGCTAGAACGTCTTGAAAAACTTGAAGGTCGTACTCCTGCACGCAAAAGTACTGATCAAGTCCACCAACCTGATCAGCCTCAACATCAAGAGGGATTTAGTGCTATGGATAACATCGGTTTGTCACTTAATGAATGTGAGAAAATACTTAAAAATGAAGGATTCCGCGTTTAATACGTGAAATTGATAATAGGAGGAAAAAAAATTGATAGGTAATATTATGGAACGAGCCAGGGCAGCCGTTGAAAAACATATGGTGCCCCGGCAATCAATATCCAAAGCAAGCATGTCCACTACCGACCTAACTACAGGTGGTGGTCTATTAGCAGTGCAGCAAGCATCTAGATTTATACGTATTTTAAAAATGACCCCGAACTTACTCCGCGCTTGTCGCGTTGTTCCTTTGAAGGGTGCAAGTGATCGTATCGACAGAGTACATTTCAGTAGTCGCATCCTGCATGCTGCTTCTGAAAATACTAACTTGGGTGCAAGTAACCAATCTGTTCCAACTACTTCCAAGGTAGAGATGAGCGCAAAACTGTTCAAAGCAGAAACCCGTATATCTTACGAAACCCTGCAGGACAGCATCGAAGGTGGAAAAAATGTACGTGGCAATTCTTTCGAAAACATGATTTTCCAATTGATAGCCGAACGGATTGCTTATGACGTCGAAGAAATTGCACTATTATCTGATACAGGGTCAGGTACCACTGATTATGCGCAGTTTGACGGCTGGATGGCATTGGCAGAAGCAAGTCATTCTTATGATTTCTCAGGTGCAGCACTTAGCAAAGGCTTTTTCAAAGGTACTTTTTTGCAACTGCCCAAAGAATATCGACAAAAGAAAAATGACCTAATTTGGGTTGTTTCTTCGAACATGGACGTCGAATGGAATGACGAACTTGCTGACAATTCTTATTCTGATCGTGCTACCAAAGTTGCATGGGGCAAGGAAAAAGTAAACACCGCCTATGGCGTACCTATGCTTGTTTCCGCTCACGTACCTGCCGAAAGTGGAACCAGTTCCAACTTAGGCAAAGCACTTATTACCCACCCAAAAAATATGGTTTTAGGAATATGGCGTAATCTATTTATGGAAATTGATCGCGACATTCGTGCAGGAACCTTAGTAATTGTAACCACTATGCGCTTAGACGCCAAGTTTGAACAGGTAGAAGGCGCTGCAGTTGGTACTAACGTCAAAGTAGCATAATCATTGTTTTATTTTCAGGGGAAAAATGATGAGCGTTAAGACCAGACCACAAAAAAAACAACAATTTAAGCATGTCGCTGGGGGGGTCGAACAAATATTCGAACCGCAGCCGGACGGCACACTGAAATTAGTCAGAACAAACCATCTAACCAAAGATGGCAAGCCCAGGGTGCGCAAATTTCGTCTTAGACCAATTTCGTCTAATCTGCGAAATGACTTGCCAGAAAAAACCTACAAAATGCAGGTGCCCAAGGATGTCAAACGCCCTGGTGCAGAAAACCCTGGTGGCACATACAAATGGTGGACAAAGAACATCGAAGGTCAACCACGCGATCCTGGAAAAGAGCGTGTGGTTGAAGTAGACGATAAAACTGCAAGGCGACTGGAAACAATGAACGACCGCTTTGAAGAGGTGTTTGACTAATGCAAGTGCGTCTATGCGTAGCCAGAAAAGGCATCCACTACCCATTAAGCAGGTATAACAACGGTCAAACCTACTTTGAGCCAGGCGACCAATTACACGTATCAACCATGGACTATGCAAGATTAGCAAAAAAAGGACGAATCGAAGCAATAGACAAAGACGAAACAGAAATCGAATTACAGGAAATTGACATCAAAGACGTATTCCCACGCAAGTCAAACGTGATTTGGGTGTTTGGTGATGGCCCAAGTGCCATGATGGCCAAGGGCCAAGTACTGCCCAATGCCGTGACCTTTGCCGTCAATCGATGTTTTTTTGAAACCAAGACTGACGGCACACCTGCGCTTGGGTTGGTGCCCGATTATTACGTGGCATTGGACGATGCGACCATGTTGATGGAAGAAAAGCGGATCAAGGAATTGGCGGCCGTAAGAAAGTTTACAAACCGCAGCAATTCACGGTCAGGCAAATTTACCTGGCCAGAATTACGCTTTGTCGATGTGCATGGTGAAACAGGGTTTTCGACCGAGCCAATGATTGTCTACCATGGAAAAACAACGACTTATATTGCACTACAGTTAGCAGTGCAGATGGGGTTGGCGTATTTTCCCAAAGAAAATATCGAAATACACATAGCAGGGGTTGACCTTACTGTTTTGGATGGTGATGGCAAAAAATTGACCCACCATTATGGGCATGGCAATTACAATTCCCAGGCATTCACAAGGATGTTGGATGCGTTTCGTTATGGGTTGAATCATCTTAACGAACTTGGCATTAAGTGGACCAACCACAGCCCGTTTTTGGCTGGCAGAATTGAGGATCTAGTGCAATGAACTACAGTTTTGAAGCATGGATGGACAGAACAGCACCGATAGAAATAGCGAAACCGCTGTACACTTACACCACGACTACTATTGTGTTTTCGGTCATCAATTCTGCCCGCAGTGCTATCGACTTAACCGGGTATGCTGCTAAGTTTGCTATGCAAAAGATTGATGACGAAACAACCCTATTAGACCAGGCTTGCACGATTACCGACGCAGCAGCAGGACAATGTACAGCAGCAATAACAGCAACCGATTTGGACGAAGACTGTGAGTGTTTGGGTGAATTAAGGTTATGGTCTACAGGTGATACTAACGATGATTGCACGCATCGTGTGCAGTTCCGTGTCAATGTTGTGGGGGTACTGGTGACAAAATGAGTTATGTAAGTTTGCGACAGAAATCACGCTACCTTAAGGAAATAACAAAAGGTGCGAGCAAAGAACTACGTAATGATGAAGTTACAGCCTGTGAAAGTTATGCGGACGTGTATATTGAAGGGATGTTGGGCAAATCATTTGACATGTTTTCTGATAGTTATCCAGAGTTGATCGTGCGTGTCGCCGATATGTTAGCATCAGCAATGGCCTGGCAGTATCTACATGCTGGACAATCTCCAAAAGAATCGACCTATGCTAGCATCCTGAAAAAGCAGGCTGATGAAATTTTGAAAAAAATTGTCAATGGTGAGATGGGTATCAAAAACCCGGACGGCACTTGGGACGAAGATTATCCAGGCAAGAAAAACGCTGAAGACAAGGTTAGAAGTGGATTGGAGATAATAGTATGACAATCGATAGTGCCAAATATTATTATCGCAAATTCGAAATTTGGAAGGCCGCCAAGGATTTTCCCAAGATCGCTGGTGGTTGCAATTATACCTTCACCTTTACCTTGGGTCGTGATGATTTCGGGTTTGAGTACGGCAGTTATAAGCGCGTATACAACGGTCCGGCAATCGACTTAACTGATGCTACGGTTAAGTTGCACATTGAGAAATTCGCACACAAACCATCGTTAATCGAAGAAGCGCGCGGGGTTGATTGGACACAAGGATCAACATTATGCACGATAACTGGCGTGGTTACGGATGCCAGCAATGGTGTTTGCACTTTTACACTATCGACAACGGAAAGTGATGGATCTGGGGATTATATAGGCGAGATTGAAATAACTGACAGCAGTAGCAACAAG
>Ga0272440_1004361_pt1 | contig 10135 bp, 9 predicted proteins | sample SSMMMBAug17_FD_192440 | JGI IMG/M metagenome (GOLD analysis project Ga0272440, IMG submission 192440) | Marine sediment archaeal communities from Little Sippewissett salt marsh, Falmouth, MA, United States - SSM-MMB-Aug17 | ecosystem: Environmental > Aquatic > Marine > Wetlands > Sediment ... | reverse complement strand
CATTTATACTCGAGTAGTTTGAGAGGCTTGAGTTTGTAAGAATTACATCTTTAGCTGAAGAGAGTGAAATGTGGGTGTTTATGAGTGTCGCATTGGTAAGACTTAATGAGTCAAGGTTTGTCAAGTTTACATCATAGAGAATAATATTATTTGCATGTAGTTTTGGCTTATTGCCATATAAGCCGTATAGGTCATAATTTCCACCAAAGAGAGCCATACCATCAAAAGAGAACTGGTTTGCATTAAACAGCGCTTCTGGCAAGTGTGTATCCTTAGAGCTAACAATGATAGTGTTATTCATATCTCCAAAGATGTATTTTGAGGAGTTTGTATCACCGAACTTTGGTGCTGATACTAAACAGTTCGTGAATGTAACACCTTGCATCTGCGCATCATATATACCTTTTGTAGTGCTTGCTAAAACTTCATTTGATGGATGGGCACCATTAATGTTTGTAAAATTTTGGAGTATGTGCTCTTGCATTTTTAGCGTCATAGCTTGGAGTTTTTGTGGTGCAGAAGCATTTGTTTCATTTGAGTCTAGAGTAGTGTTTAGTGCTTGAGATGCAAAGTGGTAACGTTTAATGCTCTGAAAAAAGTTAGAAGCGTTATTATCAACAAGAAGATTTGCGTATGCTGATGTAATAGCGGCAATATCCCTGCTGCTATTTTTTAAACCACTAAATGTATCTATAAGTTGTGCATCTTTTGCATCAGTGTCTGCAATATCTTTTTTAAATGCTACTGCTGCATCAACAGCTAATGAGATTGCGATAGATTTTGCAATTTGTTTTAAAATTGTTTTTGTATCAACTTCGCCGGTTAAAAGAAGGTTTCTATTTGCAAGCCTTTCAGTGTTGTCACACATATACTTATCAACTGCCATACCACCAACTGCACCAATACTTTTTACTAAGACATCTTTTTGAAAGAAGCCAGATGAGTTTGTGTCTCCATTTTGGAGGTGTTGTAGATATGATACACCAAGTTTAACACCTGCTAAAAGAGTGTTTGTATGTATAAGTGGTTTATCGTAAAATGGAGATTTACAGATTTCATTTGGATTATCAAAATCAATGTCTTTGACCTGAGTTTGCTCATCTATCTCTACCCATGTATCATCGAGGTCACTCTGCGTAATAGAGTCTAGATCTTCGATTTTATCAAAAGTAGAGAGTGTGTCAAATGCTGCTGAACTTGCTTGCGCAACGTTGTCATCAGCTGCTGCTTGTGCAGCTTCCTGAGCTGCTGCTTCAGCCTCTTCTGAAGTTGTCTCATCTGCTATGTCTGTTCCAAGGTCTTCAGCACCGTCAGCCAAGTAATCTGCTAAACCTGGTGCAGCGGCAACATCAGCTGTACCACCGCTTATAATGGAGAGTCCTGCCATTGCAACAGCTATACCAGTAACTTCTCCAACTCTCTCCCAGAACTTAGCTGTTCCTGCATCATGCCAAACATCTTCAAGTCCATGATACAAAATATCATACCATGGAGCCTTTTTGTAGTACTCATTGTAGATAAGTGCTCCAAAAATAGGTGAGTAAAACTTTGTATTTATAAAAGATGTGTTTGTAAGGTCTGTAATACCAGCATCAGAAGCATCTTTTTTATAAACAAAAGATGGAGCTAAAAAAACAGAGTCTTCTACACGGTTACCTGTAAAGGTTGGTGCTCCATGAAGTGTTTGCGGAAAAAATGTAACGGTTTTAAAAGTGTTGTTCGTGAAGTTGACAGTTTTAAATGTAGTTTTTGCATCAAAGTTTGTGTGGTCGAAGATGGAGTTGTTAATACTACAACCACTCCACTCTACACCAGCTAAGTCTGAACGTGTAAAGTTCAAGTCTGAAAGTGTTATGTTTTCATTATTGCATACAGTTCTTCCAATAGAGATGACTCCTGAAGCAGTTACATTTGCCGCTGTAAAAGTACTTGTCTGATAGCTAGCAGTTTGTGCTGTATCTGCCGCACTTCCAATAAACACAGGTATATGCATATCTTTGTAACCTGTTCCATTATGACAAATTTTGAGCTTATAGTTTCCAGTTGTTGTTAATATTGTAGAGTTCCCTGCAGACAACTGTGCAACTTGAAAACCATCTTTATAGATGTTGACATTTAAATTCATATCTGCATCTAATGAGAGAGTTTGGTAGGCTTTGTCAATGTTATAGGTAATAGTGTCACAACCCTTTTCAACAATATCATTACTGCTCATATGCTCAGTTTTCATTTGAGGATGTTCAACTTGCAAGAAAACTGTTTTTTTCGTAGTGGCAATTAAGTTGGGGTTTTTATTAAACTCTTCTTCTGAAATGATAGAGTTTTCCATGTTGTTAAAGCTTATGATGGAGTCGTTATTACTCCCTCCACATCCACTTAAAAGGAGTGAGAGAATTGTAAGGGTTGAGAGTGTTGAATATAGGCGCATTGTCTTCTCTTTTAAATAGTTAACGTATCATAATTATTTATATATTTAATTTACTTTAAGTCGAAAAATATAGCGCTGATATGTAACTAATAGTTAAAAAAATCAAGCTATAAAAATTTGCTATTAATACTTTTTTGTTAGAATCAAGCTATTTTCTAAAAAAAGGACTCCTTTATGCAGTTTGCTCTTAAAATATTTTTTCTCTTGTTACTCTTTGGTATTTTTTCCCAGTTGAGTGCGGAATCTAAGTCAGAGGCAGTGTTAGAAAAGCCATTAGTGGAGCGATATATATTAGATGAACTTAAAGAGTTACGCATAGAAAATATGAAGCTTAAAACTGAGCTTGAGAGAAGAGTTGCAAGAGTAGAGGTTGAACAGACAGACCGTGCAGCGCGATACATGACAGATGCTATTGGAAACATCTTTTATCTTATTGCTGCTGCAACTTCTGTACTCTTTTTTGCAGGATGGAATTCGCTTAGAGACATTAGAAGTAAAACCGAGAGTCTTGTTGAGGAGAGAGTAACAAAAATCACTGAAAAGTACAACACACAAATGCAAACCTTACAAGATGCCATGACTTTACAATCAAAAAAAGTGCTTGACAATCAAAACAAAATTTACAATACGCAGTATGTACACTCATTGTGGATGCGTGCAAACTTAGAGACAAACCCACAGTCAAAAATAGAGTTATATGACGAAATATTAAAAATAAATGATAAAGATGCTGAGGTCTATGCCTATAAAGCTGATGCGGTACTTGATATGGACGAGTACGAATGGGCATTAAACTTAAGTAACAAGGCTTTAGAAATTGACCCTGAGTACGGGTATGCTTACTGGCAACGCTCTTGTGCAAATGCACAGCTCAATAACAAGTCTCAGGCAGTTGCGGACTTGGCAGTTGCCATAGAGAAGTCACCAAACTTAAAAGAGGACATAAAAAAAGAGAAGTTTTTTGAAAGTCTAAAAGAACTAGCAGCCTTTGAGCATTTAGTTACGTAAGCTAATCTTACGTAAGAGAAAAAAGAGTAGTAATCCTAAAAACAAGAGCGCACCTAAACGCTCAACAAGAGAAGATGACTCAGTTTGACTTATCTGGCTTACGTAAGAAAACCACTCTAATGGCAATGCAAAGTCTATAAGAAGTGCAAAAGCTAAAGTTACAGAGATGATAGAAGCTAAATAGACTTTTAGTACATCGCTCCCAAGAATTTTATGGATAACTCCTGCTGTGATGATGTTTGTTGCTGGAGCAGCAGCTAAAAAGATAAAAGCAACTCCCGGAGTAATACCAAGAGAGAGCATAGAGAGTGCTAGTGGTATGGCTGAGATAGAGCATACATAGAGTGGCAAAGCGAGCAGAAAAACTAAAATGTAGGCTAAAAAAGTGTACTCATTTAGAAGATTTACACTACTTTCTGGTATGAACATCATAAAAAGTGTTGCAAGAAGTAAGCCGTAAAACATAGGTTTTGAAAGGTCTGAAAACACCTCATGTAGAGCGTAGTGTAGAGCCTCTTGCAGTTTACTTTTTTTTGGAGCATGTTGTGTTGAACAACAGCTTGTAGCACAACAAGCTTGTGGCTTCTCTTGGTTTAAGTCTTCTCTGCTCTCTTTAACAAAAGTCCCAGCGACTATGCCGCTTACGAGACTTGAAATAACACGAATGAGTGCCATGGGAAGTCCAAAAACACCATAAGTTGCTATGATAGAGTCAACTCCTGTCATAGGTGTTGTGATGAAAAAACTTGTAACTGCTTTTTTTGAAGCACCTCTTTTACGTAAGGAGGTTGCTAAAGGAATAACACCACATGAGCAAAGTGGCAGAGGAATGCCATATAGAGCCCCTTTAAGTGCAGCGTATCGGCTCTCTTTACCTAAGTGTTTTTCAATCCACGCATCTGAAATGTAGAGATGGAGTAGGGCAACAAATACAAGTCCAATGAGTACATAGAGACCTATCATGACTGATAGGTTCCAAAATGTATTTAAGAACTCTGTAAAGTACTCCATCATATATTCCTTAGCCTAGCGGCTACTTTTTTTCTTCTTCCTCTTCATCATCTTCATAAATGCTAAAGATGGCATCAAAACCCATGAGTTGGAGTTTTTTATCAAGTGCTTTTGCGTTAAATCCATCTCTTCTTACTCCGATGAGAAGCTTATTTTGTTGCTCACGGCTAAGACCAGCCATCTCTAACTCAAACTCTATCTCTTCAAGCGTCATACTCGTTTCCTTATATTGTGTGATTTTGGAGATTGTAGCTGTGTAATGCTTAGGAGAAGATGTTTAGAAAAAAAGGTGTTTGCTGGTTTAGAGAGACTTAAGTATTGGACAAAAATCTCTCTTACGTAAGAGTTTATTTACCCATATCTTTTAAGTATGCCGCTGAGCCTATTGAAGTGAGTTTGTCAGACTTCGCATCAACTTCTGCTTGCATTTTTACTTTATACTCGGAAACTTTTTGCTGGAGAGTTGGATTTGCAGAGCCGATAATCTGTGCAGCAAGAAGACCTGCATTTTTGGCACCATTGATGGCTACTGTTGCAACCGGTACTCCGCCTGGCATCTGTACTATAGAGAGTAGAGAGTCCATTCCATCAAGTGCTGAAGTTCTTACCGGAACACCAACAACAGGCAAGGGAGTGATAGCTGCAACCATTCCTGGAAGGTGTGCTGCCCCACCAGCACCAGCTATGATAACTTTGAGTCCACGAGCAGCAGCACTGCTAGAGTACTCTACAAGCTTTTGCGGTGTTCTATGTGCTGAGACGATGTCAACTTCGTAGCCAATTCCAAATGCTTCACATATCTCAACTGCTGCACTCATGACCGGTAGGTCAGAGTCACTTCCCATGATTATTCCAACTTCTATTTGACTCATATTTTTTTACTTCCTTTTATCTTTAAAATTGCTTTTGCTTTGTTTGCTTTTTCAAGTGCTTTGTTTATGTCATCATCTAAAACAGTGATGTGTCCCATCTTTCTAAAAGGCTTGGTAAAACTCTTTCCGTAAAAGTGAAAGGAGAGCTCTGGAATTTCAAGAGCATCGTGAATTCCTTCTATGAAAGGTTCACCCTCATACCCCTCTTCACCAAGTAGATTTATCATAACTGCAGGGGAGATGAGTTTTGTTGACCCTAGAGGTAGGTTTGTCACAGCACGAATAATTTGCTCAAACTGTGAAGTGGCACACGCCTCAACTGTGTAGTGTCCAGAGTTATGAGGACGTGGAGCTATCTCATTTACTAAAATCTCTCCAGATTTTGTTAAAAAAAGCTCAACACCAAAGATGCCGACCCCATCAAGAACTTTGATGGCTTGGGTTGCAATCTGAGTCGCTTTGTCTGCTACATCTTCACTTATACGAGCTGGAGCCATAACACTATCACAGATATTTGTGCGTTCATCAAAGAGCATCTCAACAACAGGGTAGCATTTAATCTCTCCCTCAATGTTTCTTGCAACTAAAACTGCAAGTTCTTTGTCGATGTCTACCATCTCTTCAATAAAGGATTCTGCTTCAATAGCCTTATGTAAATCATCTTTAGATTTGAGCATGCATACACCCTTACCATCATAGCCCTCACGTTTAGACTTTTGAATGACAGGAAAACCAAAACTCTCCAAATCCTCAGGTGAAGCCACACTTTTGTATTTTGGAACAGGTATACCACGCTCATCAAGAAGCTTTTTTTGCTCATATTTGTTTTGAATGAGTTCTATTACGTAAGGGGAGGGATGAATTCTGTGTCCGTTGTCATAGAGCTCTTTTAAGATACTAATGTCAACATGCTCAAGCTCAAAGGTTGTCACATCCGTCTCCTGAACGAGTTGTTCAAGTTTTGCTAAGTCATGAAAGCCACCTATGATGTGTTTGTCAGAGACCTGTGCTGCGGGAGAGTTGAATGTTGGGTCTAAGATTGTGACATGAAAACCCATCTTTTTTGCTTTTTGGGACATGATTTTACCTAGCTGTCCACCGCCGATAATGCCAAGTTTGAGATTGGAGTAGTTGAAGTCTTTATCCATGTGCGTTTGCTCTTACGTAAGTATTTAAAGCGTAAATTTTAGCACACTCAGACTTCAACAAAGATGATAGAGAAAAAGAGTTTACTTTCTAGGTGTTCCTAAGAGGATTCTTACATCACTTAAAATACATTTTCCACCATAAGATTTTAAAAATGAACGGATGTCTTTATCCATAGCATCATAGACTTCAGCTTCACAAACTGTAAAAACATAGATGTTGCTAAAAACACCTGTAACGTCATCTCCAGTTTTTAGCCCGTGACCCCCAGCCCCTTCGATGTCATTAATGATTGTATATCCACCAATTTTGTGCTTTTTAAATAGCGCCAAGAGTCTGTTTTCATAAACAGACTCAATGATAAGCTCAACTTTTGTCATATTCTTCATAGTTTACCCCCAGAGTGAAGTGATCATAAAATAGTATAGTGGTATTCCTAACGAAATGTTAAACGGGAATGTTACCGCTAAACTCAGTGGTAGGTAGATACCAGGATTTGCCTGTGGCACAGAGAGTCTCATAGCTGCCGGTACCGCTATGTATGACGCTGAGGCACTTAAGAGTGCAAGTAGGAAAGCATCTCCTTTTTCGAGTTCAAATGTGTAGGCAATCATTGTTGCAACAGAAGCGTTTACCATTGGCATAATGAGTGCAAATGCGATAAGGAAAAAACCAACTTTTCTAAGCTCACCAATTTTTCTTGCGGCTACAAGACCCATATCGAGTAGGAAGAATGCGAGCATACCTTTAAAGAGTGTTCCAAAGAGTGGCTCCATAGAGTGCCAACCTTGCTCCCCTGTTAGAATTCCGATAATGAGCGCACCAACAAGTAAAAATACAGAAGGATTTAAAAATGCTTCACGTAAGATCTCTTTTACATCTGTCTCTTTTTTTTCTTCGCCATTTTCCCCTTTTATGAAAACAGCAGCAAACACAAGACCTATAACGATTGCAGGTGACTCCATAAGTGCCATGGATGCAACCATGAATCCCCCATACTCTACACCAACGGTATCTAAGTATGTAATACCTGTGATGAATGTCACAGCACTAATGGAACCAAAAGTAGCAGCAATGGCAATAGCGTTGTAGATGTCGATTTTTCTTTTTAATATAAAGAAACTATATACTGGCACAAGTACTGACATGAAAACTGCAAGCAGCAATGCTTTAAATATGTAGCCGCTAAATCCACTGTGTGATAACTCGTATCCCCCATGAAGACCTATCGCAATAAGCAAATAGAGTGAGAAAAGTTTTGGGAGTGGCTGTGGTATTGCTAGTTCAGATTTTAAAAAAACTGCTAGCATACCTAGAAAAAAGAACAAAACAGGCGGGTTAAGCATGTTTTGCAATATAATGTCCACGTTCATTTTTAGAACTCCTTTTTTTAATGTCATCGCAAATACTAGCTGAAATTTTTATGACTATTCTTTACATTGTTAATAAATTTTATTATATTAAAGTTCTTTAAAGGAGCAAAATTATGGCTTTACATCTATATAAGTCGGAAAATAGGGGTCGTGCAGAGCATGGATGGCTACATGCACGTTTTAGTTTCTCTTTTGCAGAGTATTACGATTCTACACGTTTGGGCTTTGGCGTACTACGTGTTTTAAACAATGATACAATTGAACCCTTAAGCGGTTTTGGGACACATCCCCATGAAAATATGGAGATAATTACCTATGTACTCTCTGGTGCTTTGGAGCATAAGGATTCTTTTGGAAATGAAGGCATCATTAAAGCGGGAGAGCTACAATACATGAGCGCAGGAGAGGGTGTACGACACTCTGAAAGAAATCCACTTGAAGATCAAGCAACAGAACTTTTTCAAATCTGGATTTATCCAAATGTTAAGGGCGGTGCACCAAGGTATGCACAAATGAGTTTAGAGAACTTAGGTGTATCTAATGGTAACTGGTGTTGTGTTGTGTCAGGCGAAAGTGCAGATAAAAGAGCAATTAATATTAAGCAAGATGCCAACATATATATTGGTAGAGTGAATAAGGGAGCTACTATTGAAATCTCCTCTACAAAAGAGTCACATGGTCGTTTTATGATGCTTGTGCATGGTCGCGGTCAGATAGGTTCAATAGAGTTGTCTCCCAGAGATGAGGTGCAAATGAGTGATAATGAAACATATCTGTATGAAGCTCAAGAAGATTCAGAACTTTTACTCTTTGATGTTCCTATGCGCCCTTAGTTTTGGCTGTAAAAGTTACATTTAGAAACTTTAGATAAAATTCCAAAATTAAAAACTAAAGGATTGTAGTGAAAGTTACAGTAGAAAAAGTAGATGATATAAATTTCATTATAAGCGGTGAGGTTGAAAATAGCATAATAGAGGCTAAGGTTGCCGAGCTTAAAAAAGTTGATGCAAAAGATGAGCAAGAAGCTCCAAGTGAAGAGAAGCTTCAACAAGATGCTGCAGGACAAGCATTTAGAGAGTTCATAGAAGCGGGTGTAAAAGAGGCTGAGATAGATCCAGACACGCTTTTAGGACAACCAGCGCTTAAAAAATATGAGCAAAAAGAGAGCAGCGTTTACTTTGAAGTTGAAATTGCTGTAAGTCCAGAAGTAAATACTGACCTTGATTATAAAGATGTAGTACCACACTTTACAAAACCTGTAGCAGATCCAAAAGCAGTTGAGCAGAAGTTAGAAGAGTTTGTGAAGCAACAAGCTCCATTTGTTGCACTTGAGACTCCGCGTGCAGTTGTAAATGGTGATGTGACAGTTATCGACTTTAAAGGGATGATAGATGGAAAACCTTTTGAAGGTGGTAGTGCTGAAAAGTTTAATCTTAAAATTGGTTCTCAGTCGTTTATCCCTGGTTTTGAAGAGCAGCTTATTGGAATGGAGTATGGTGAGGTAAGAACCATCACAGTAACCTTCCCAAAAGAGTACCAAGCTGCAGACCTCGCTGGTAAAGAGACACAGTTTGAGATAAAGCTTCATGAGATTCAAGAGCAAAAAGCCCAGACACCAGATGATGCTTTTGCTAAAAAAATACTGAGTGATCAGAGTGCTACACTTGAAACATTAAAAGAGAAGTTTGCAGATCAGGTGACTGCTGAAGAGGTTTCAAGAGTCTATATGAGCGAGTTAAAACCAAAAATCGTTGCAGGACTTCTTGAAAAAATCGACTTTACACTACCAAACAATCTTGTAGAACAAGAGATAGATGCAAAAGTGAGTAAAAAGTCTCGCTCTTTCACAGAAGAGGAGCATAAAGAGTTGGCAAAAGATAAGGGTAAGTTTATGGAGCTTAGAGAGTCCTTACGTAAGGAAGCTCGCGATAGTGTAAAACTTATGCTTATCGTTGAAGCACTTGCAAAAAAAGAGGGACTTGAAGTTCATGAACAAGAGGTTCACGCTGCTCTTGGCTATCAAGCTATGATGAGTGGGCACGATGCGCAGGAACTTCTCAAGTACTATGAAGAGAACAACCTTATAGCTTCAGCTAAAATGGGACTTTTAGAAGATAAACTCTTTGGAACAATGCTTGGATTTCACAAAGGACAATAAAGAAGCACTTCTTGAACTCATAGAGTGGGCAGATGCTCACGGAGTTGGTGATGTTGTATGGATAGAGCATGACTCCTATTTAGAGGGCGGCTACTTCAGAGGTGTTCCTCGAGATATCGCTACGCTTGAAAACCTCAAT
>Ga0272440_1004360_pt1 | contig 10135 bp, 8 predicted proteins | sample SSMMMBAug17_FD_192440 | JGI IMG/M metagenome (GOLD analysis project Ga0272440, IMG submission 192440) | Marine sediment archaeal communities from Little Sippewissett salt marsh, Falmouth, MA, United States - SSM-MMB-Aug17 | ecosystem: Environmental > Aquatic > Marine > Wetlands > Sediment ... | reverse complement strand
AAGCGACCAGTTCTTTGGACAGTGAAAATGAAAAGTTAATTCAGGAGGCTATTAAAGAACTTATCACCGATCGAACAACGATTGTTATTGCACATAGATTATCAACCATTCAAGCAGCAGATATAATTTATGTTATGGATAAAGGAATCATTGTTGAAAAAGGTAATTTAGAAACCCTTATTGAAAAGAAAAAAACGTTCTATTCTTTTTGGAAAACACAAAAATTCAAAATCTAATTACAAAGTTGCTTAAGCTTAGGTGATTTCCGAAAAAGAATATACCAAATAATTAAGTGGCATCCAGTTTGTAGTTCCGCCTTTAGGCGCTTCTTTTATTAATTATTAATGTGCCCTGGAACTTTAAAAGAACCGCCTGAAGGCGGAACTACAAGCTGATTTGAATCATGGTATATTCTTTTGCATAAATATTAGGTGATTTCCGAAAAAGAATATATCAAATAATTAAGGGGTATCCAGTTTGTAGTTCCGCCTTTAGGCGGTTCTTTCTAAAACAAAGCTTAAGCTTATTTACAACGGACGTAGTGTACGCAGTGGACGCAGTGGATATTATAATAATTTTTAATATAATCTTCACCCACGGCGTTGCCCTGGGCTGGTATGTTACCCCCTTTCAGGGCTTAAAAAATGCATCTTGAAAATTCTAATATATACAGATTTAGTCATAAAGATTTTGGCAAGGCGCCAGATCAAAATTATCCGCAGGCGTACAATAGTACGTTGAGGACGAATTTTTATCTGGGAACACAGTCCAAAATCTTTATGACTAAATCTGTATAATCAGAAATAAAATCACTACCTGTTATGGACTACCGATAATTATTCTTCTGCAAAACTAAAACTATTATTAATCATTAAAACTTTCAAAAAAATGTATATATATATAACTTTATATATATTTGAGAGTTATAATGTTATTACCACCAAAAATCTACTCAAAAATAAAATTGACAAATTTCATTTTCATTATACAATAATATCAAATTTATTGTATTGTAATAAAGAGAATATTTTTAAAATGCAAACTCGAAATAATATCATATCAAAGATATTTTGGTTGAAAATCATTTGATTGCTATTTTATAATTAAAATAACATAAATATTGATATAAATTCACTTATTGAAATAAAGATACTATTATATTAATTAATACTAATTTAAAATCATAAAAGGGATTAAAAATGGAAGCTGATTATTCACCAAAGGTTCGACTTGAAATTGTAAAACAATACATTGTTAACCATATTGAATTAGAAGAGATATGCAAAAAATATAATATAAGCCCGGATCAAATTAAAGAATGGACAGATGAGCTGTTTGATAATGGAGAAATTGCCTTTATAAGAGCAGATCAATTAAAAACTAAATCTCCAAATACTAAATGGCATATTATATTTGGAAAAGTTCTTCAAGAGTTGTTAACACCTTTAAAAATTGATGTTTTTGTTGAGCTGCCAGTATTGACAACATCACCAAGGGTTGATATTTTGCTTATAAGAAAAACAGGGAATTTATGGACAAAGCAGCAAAAAGAGTATTTACCTGATGGTGTCAGGCAAAGCAGAGCAAAGCATATTCTTATTGAATTCAAATATAGTCAATCTTTTTCAATGTCTGCCTTAATTCAAACTTTAAGTTACGATTTATATTATAAAAATACAAAAAAGGAAAAACTTGAAACCAAAAAAATTCAAACTTTTTTAGTTTTATCAAAAACGCCATCAAAAGATAATTTAGAAAAAACAGGTTATTATATTACAAATTTTAAAGGCGTTTATCAAAGCAAACTTGAAGGCTGGAAATTTATTACATTGATATCACTGAACGACTTATCAGATGAAAAACACAATGCTTTTATAAAATGCTTTGCGAGCAAAAAAAAAGAAAAAGAAATTGCTTTTAACAAATTAAAAGAAATTGGCCTGACAAATTTAACATTAAAACTTCAATGGATGTTTAATGGCCTGATTCAACTATTATCAACCCATTTAAAAGGAGAAAGAAAAATGCAGTTTGAACTAACTCCAGAACATGTAATGGAAATAGGCAAACTATGGGGAGATGCCTTTCTTTCCACATTATCTAATGAAAAAAAATTAGAACTTGTAAAAGATATTCCAGTTCATGAAAGATTTAAAGATGTTTCTATTGATAAAAAGTTAGAACTTGTAAAAGATATTCCAGTTCATGAAAGACTAAAAGATGTTTCTATTGATACAATAGAAACTATTTTAAATACAATGAAACAACAAGAAAAAAAATAGGACATCTGAAATCATATTAGCTATAAAAATTTATATTTTGAAGCTTAGTAGATAAATATATTACTCCCCAAAATCCGATATTATAAGAAAAACAGGGAATTTATGGACAAAGCAGCAAAAAGAGTATTTACCTGATGGTGTCAGGCAAAGCAGAGCAAAGCATATTCTTATTGAATTCAAATATAGTCAATCTTTTTCAATGTCTGCCTTAATTCATATGGCAATTTATTGAATTTGATCATAACAAACATGAATTAAATATCGCAAAAAATGCAGCTCACAAATTCAATATGGGTTTTATTCGAAAGGTCGCATGAAGCGAAGAAGATATAAAGGAAAATGTTAATAATATATTATATAGAATGGCTTTAAAAAAGTTCAAGAATGAAGAATTGGATAAAATATCAAACTATCCAATCCCAATCAATTTAAGAAAACATATTCAAAAACATATTTGAGCCCATCTTTGGTATGGACCTCAAATAAGATCCAATGGTCAAGTTGTCGGATGCTGTAAAAAATTTAATTTTGGCGACTATGGAAATGCATTTGATTCAAGTTTAGATGAATGCATAAATAGCGAAAAAATGAAATATGCCAGAAAAATGATCATGGGTAAAAAATAAGAAAAGAAGAGATATTCCCTGTATCAAATGTCTCAATTATATAAGTATAAAAAATTCAAACAACTGGATTACGCCAACTTATATTTCTATGAGAAAACTACTCTTATTTTTAAGAAATGACTACCTGTTTCACCAAAAACTGGTGTCCTTTTTCCATGAAAAATTTTTCTATAAACTATATGCAACTAAAATGTGATTCGTATAATACAACATCATTATGTAAGAAAGTAAAACATGCAAGAAAAAAACAATCTCATATGTTTAGTAAAAATTGATAATCATATTTACAGAGATGTTCCGCCATTAGGGGTGTTATATCTGGCAAGTGCATTGTCCAGAAGTGGATTTCATGTGGAAATATATCATATTGAAAGCAATGAAATTGATAAATATGAGCAAATTATTCTAAATAAAAAACCACTATTTGTCGGTTTTTCAGTTGTTACAGGTTGGGGTGTTAAATATGCTGTAACTTTATCACGTAGAATAAAAAATAAAAGTCAAATTCCAATTATATGGGGAAATGTTCATCCATCAAGTTTGCCGAAACAATGCCTTGAAGAAAAATATATTGATATTGTCTGTATTGGTGAAGGTGAAGAAACTGTAGTTGAGCTTGCCAAAGCACTTAAGAATAATTCAGATATCAGTGAAATTCAAGGAATTGGATATAAACAAAAATCTAATATTGTCATTAATCCAAGAAGACCACGAATTAAAAATTTAGACCAATATGAAATAGATTGGGATATTGTGGATATTCACCGCTATATTACACCATGCTGGGGTATAAAAAGGACTTTAAGAGTTATTGCATCACGAGGTTGCCCCTATAATTGTTGGTTTTGCTATAATTTGTTTTTCAATCAAAAACAATGGTATTCTCACTCAGCACAATATGTTATCCAAAAACTATCTGATTTAGTAAAAGCTTATAATATCGAGGCATTATATTTTAATGATGATAATTTTTTTGTCGATCAAAAATGGGCATGGGAGATTCTAAATGGGCTTGAGGTACCTTATTATGCCAGTGTAAGAGCAGAATGTATCAATAAAAACTTTGCCCAAAAATTATCTGACACAGGTTGCCAAGAGCTTCTCATTGGATTTGAATCAGGTTCCGATGCTGTTTTAAAAGACATTATGAATAAAGGAACCACAGAAAAAGATAATTACAATGCTGTTGATATACTGTGTCATTATCCACATATTAAAATCAGTGGGTCTTTTATTACAGCCCTTCCGGGTGAAACTGAAAATGATATTCAGAAAACTATTCAAATGATTTGTAAATTTCTGGAAATCCATCCCAACTTTAAAGTTATACTTGCATTTTATCGTCCAATGCCAGGAACAGAACTTTACAAATTGTCCTTAGCCCAAGGCTTTGTTCCTCCAGATAAAACTGAGGACTGGAGCAGTTTTGATGCACTTGATAATAGCTTCGAGCTTCCCTGGATGGACAAACAAAAAAGCAAGAGAGCAGAATCCCTTTGTTTGGCAATGGAAACACTTGATGCACTTTACAAATTTAATATCCCCATTTTTAAGAATATTATTCGCAAATCCATTTTAAAAGGGCATTATGATAGTTTGTTATTGAAAGCAGTCAATAAAGTGCGAACAAAATACGCATTTGGGGATAGTAACCAGAAAAGCACGATAGTATTACGTAAAATAGTAAATTTTATAAAAAAACAAAAAAATCTTAATTAAATGAAAACTTATTTACCAAATCTGATTATAATTGGAGCGCCCAAATGTGGGACCAGCAGCATGCATTTTTATCTGGGACTCCATCCACAAATCTACATGTCCCAACCAAAAGAATTAAACTTTTTTCAAATCGAAAAAAACTGGGACAAAGGAGAGAAGTGGTACAGATCTCATTTTAAAAAACAGGCAATAATCAGGGGAGAATCATCACCCATGTATTCTAATACTTTTGAATTTTTAGGTGTTCCTGAAAGAATGCATGCGCTGATTCCAGATGCCAGATTAATTTATCTAATGCGGGATCCCATAGAACGAATTATTTCCCATCATATTCATGCAACTGCAGTTGGTTTGTCATCAGGAAGTATTGATGAATGCCTGAATTCACCAGATAATAATTATATTCAATATAGCAAATACTATACACAATTAGAATCTTATTTGAAATATTATTCGTTGTCTCAGATATGTATGATTACATCCGAAGAACTTTATCTTGAACGTTATCAAACACTTAAAAAGGTATTTTGCTTTTTGGGGGTTGATTCAGGCTATTATTCAAACCAATTCACAACTTTGAAAAACACTTATGCGGATATCAGTCCCAAAAGTCAATTTGCCAGATATTTAGATAGAATGACAAATCACAACATTCGATTTATTATACCTGAAACAATTCGCAGCTCAATACGAAAAATGATTTTTTCCAGATTTAAGGATAGAGTCTCAAAACCAATACTTAGTAACAAACTTAAAAAGCAACTGGTTAATTGTTTAAAAGATGATATTAATCAGTTGAGAGCATTAACAAACCAAAAATTTGAAAAATGGTGCCTATGAACGAAAATAATTATCAGATCAATGAAAAGAGAACCATGCCATTTGTAACCATCGTGATTATTAACTGGAATGGAAAAGACCATGTACTTGACTGCCTGGATTCTGTTTCAAAACTCAACTATCCAAAAGATCGATATCATGTTATAATCATTGATAATTGTTCCACTGACCATTCTCAAGATATTATTAGAGAAACCTTTCCCGATTATGAAATGATTATAAATCCTCAAAATTATGGCTGTGCAAAAGCTGAAAACCAGGGACTGAGGTTCAGTATAGAAAGGGGAGATGATTTTATCTGGTTACTCAATAATGATGTTATTCTGGATAAAGATGCATTGTTATTTCTAATTGAAACAGCTTTATTGGATAACAATATAGCTGTTCTTGGTCCGGCAATCTTTTCTTTTGAACGTCCAGATATTGAAGACAATATTGGATATTCAATTAATTTTTGGACAGGTCGATTTAAAAATTTGACCAAAGCTTATGGAACTGATGAAAAAAAAAAAGTGCGTATTATCGATGTTGATTCTGTGCAGGGTTGTGCCATATTAATTCGTGTGTCTGTGCTCAAGAAAATTGGTAAATTTTACGCTGGTTATGAAGCCTATTTTGAAGAATCTGAATTCAATGTTAGAGCCAAAAAAAAAGGATTTAGGGTGGTTATAGATAGGAATGCAATAATCTGGCACAAAAAATCAGCTTCATATAATCGAGTCATACTACGACGCGCATTTCTCCTATTGAGAAACCTTTTAATTTTTGAGTGGCGAAATGCACCAAAAAGAAAATTGATCATATTTCTGCCATATTTCCTGATTATTCATGTACCATATTTTTTTATACGTGGCAGCCTTTATGCATTTAATTACAAATTTAAAAATTATTTCAAACACTTAAAATGATAGTGATAAGGATTTGAAATATATGGTTTCAAATCTTTCAGCCCCAATTCCCGGGCATTCATTGCAAATCGAATATGCCTTGCCAAAAGCCATACAAGATTCTCTAAATTTCTGGTTTTTTTTCCATAGTGAAAGAAAAGAAGAATTGTTGATATTTCCAATTTTTGTCTCCCCAGCCATGTCATACCAGCATAGACATATGCTTCCATCGCTCAGTAAGCTAGGGTTATATAATGATGGGCAGAGACCTGTTTGGGAACGAAGTTTGAATTGTTTGTTTTTGTACTTAACATGTCGTGAGACTTGATGATCAACCACATAATCTCGAATCATTTTTTTTTTAAATGCAGCTGAAGCTTGAGGCCATACAGTGAAGGGCTTGAAAGATACAGCATCTACATGCATCATTTTTGCCTTTTTGATAAATATATCAGTGGAATTAGCAATCTTTTGAGTTAAAACTGCCCGAAGCACTACCTGGGGTTTTTTTAAATGATATTTGTTGCGTATCAGGATAAAGTCCCTGACTGTTTGTTCTGTTTTTTTCTGAACAGCACCACATTTTGTAGATTCATAAATATTTTTTTCAAAACTTTCAAATGAGATAATTATTCGGTGAAGACCTGATAAAATCAGTTTATGCATAAGTTCACTGTTTAACAAAGTTGCGTTTGTGAATACTACTGTAAAAATGCCTTTTTTTGAAGCATAATGAATCATTTTAGAAATTTCAGGATTTGCGAGAGGTTCTCCAAATAAAGAAAAATTGATCCTGGTGCAATAGTATTGTGTCTCATCAATCAATTTTTTGAACTCAGAAAATGATAAAAAATTTTTTTTTCGATATTGAGTGATTTTTAAATCCCTGGTTACACAAAAATCACAGTTTAAGTTACACCAGGATGAGGCCTCAACTGTAAACATTTTTGGATATCTATTACGTTTTTGAATTAAGCTTCGCATAACATAAATAAAGGTATTTTTAAGACCCATTATACGAGCTTCCTGAATCATTTCTATTAATTGTTTAATTATTTGCCTTGCAGTTATTTTCATAATTATGCAACCAGTTTTTTTTTGGTATTTCCATGAAATAATTCAAAACAAAATCGTCTGAATATAAGAAAATAATATGATATGCGAAAATACAAATTTCTGATTTTTTTTTTCCTTTTTGAGATATGATTATGAAATCTTGAGCTACGAGCCTTTTTTGAATTTGAATAGGAAAACCAGAAACAAAAATCAAATGCTTTAATACATTGTATAGACTTTTTTAAATCCCTGGCAGTTTCACCAGGAAATCCAATTATAATGTGAGTCCACACCAGTATTTCAGGTGATATTTTTTTTATCTCACAAATGATCCTAATAATATTATTAATAGAATATTTTCGATTCATTCGTTTTAACAAAGCTTGAGAACCAGTTTGTATGGGAACATTTATACTGGTAATGTTGTATTTCTTAATGAGATTCAGATATTTTTTTTCATATTTTTCAAGCCACATTGGATATATATTACATAGTTGAATATCCAAATTTGGAAATTGACGATTTATTGCTGCAACCAGAGAAAAAATACTTTCTTTGATATCAATTCCATATGCACCACAATCATCTGCAGTCAAGCAAAGTTTGAGGTCTTTCTTATAAAAATGCGAAATTTCGTCAATAATTACCTTAACAGGTCTTGATGTTACAGTGTTTTCAGTGACTCTTTTTTCTATGCAATAACTACAATTTCCAACACAGCCTCTTGATATTTCGATAAAATATTTATCATTACGATGAATTTCTCCAAGCACTTTCAGCAGGTGAGAATTTTTGGGAAGTAATTTATATAAAAATGTATTTTTGATCTTATTCACCAACTGGGATATTTTTCTGATGTCTCGTTTTTTATAGTAAAAATCTGTTTCAACCATTGACTGACATGTATATCCATAGAACATATTTATTTTATTATTAATACAAAATATTTCGTTTAGATCATTTAACGATTTAATATAAGTAAAATCTGGATGTTGTTTAGTCAATTCAGGATAAATTTTTGGAAGGCATCCTATGTCAATAACTGTGGCGCTTTTTTCAGCCTTTACATATTGATTACAAATAGCAAGACTGTCTTCTTTAAATTTATCAAAAGTGCCGCAAGAGTGAAATAGGATAAAATCTGCATTCTTTGAATCCATTGTCACTTGATGTCCATTATTTTCGAGAAATCTTTTTACCCGGGCAAGATGCATATTATTGAAGCGACACAGCTTGTTAGCACCTGAGAGTTTGACAGTAATTTTTTTTTGTTTCATTTTTACGAGTTCTTTTGAGTTGAATTATTATGAAATTTATTATATTTCTTAAATATATATGTGTTTCAGTAAGTAGTCAAGTTTGAAGTTTTGAAATTTTAGAGATATAATAACGATCCTGATGGTGTCTGAATAACAGACAATAGCAGCAAAATAAACGCTGACTCAGCAGCACAAAGAGGACGAAAATGTTTAATATTAATTGATGGGGCAGAAGAAGCAGACAATTTACAGCTACTACTCGATGCAGTTGATAAGAATGGAATACTCATAACAAGCAGAAATAATGATGATGCTGTTAATGATGATTGGTATGACATTGAAACCTTGGAACTTAATGAAGCTGTTAAGTTGTTACTATCATGGAGTAAAATAAATATTGAAGTTGATAATAAGAAAAATCTTGAGCGAATATGTGAACTGGTAGGAGGCTTACCAGGCTTACCATTAGCAATACGTATTGCAGGACGTTATATTCATAGAAAGAAAAAAACAAGTGATGAATACCTGAAATGGTTGGAAACCAAGCCTTTAGATGCGCTTGATAATAAGAAAAGAAAAAGAAAACTTAAAAGTGTACCAGTCCTTTTAAAACGTAGTTTAGAACAGGTGAGTGAAAATGCTATAAACATTCTTTGTATAGCAAGTATATTAGCATTTGATTCATTTAGCAAAGATGTTGTTCAAGAAGCTATAGCCTGATTCATTCATTGAAGAACCTCGGGATGAGTTGGTTGGATATGGATTATTGGACAGCGTTGAAGGACGATTTGTGATTTCACATGCATTAATTCATACCTATGCACGAAAGAATCATAGACCTGATGACGGCATTGTTGAAAGACTTGCTGATTACTATAGTTCATATGCAAGAGAATATACTAAACAAGGGCCTAAAGGTTATGCTTTGCTTGATATGGAACGAACGTAGATTATGCGGGTGATAGAAGAATGTAAGGCAAGGGAGATATGGCAGAAGGTTAATAATTTGACTTGGGCTGTGGAAGGCTACCTTGATATGTGTGGTTATTGGAGAGACAGGGTTATGGCACTTGAATCAGGTGTAAAAGCATCACAACAATTAGAAGATAAACAAAATGAAGGTTCTCATTTAGGCAACCTTGGAACTACTTACGCTAATTTAGGCCAGGTAGAAAAATCCATAGATTACAACAAACAGGCTTTGGATATCAGCAGAAAAATTGGAGATAGACAGAATGAAAGCAACTGGTTAAATAATTTAGGTAATACATATAGCTTTTTAGGTCAGATGAAGGAATTTATGATATACTTAAAACAAGCTTTATCTATCAGCAAAGAAATTGGAGATCGAAAAAGCGAAGGCTATACTTTAGGTAGTATTGGCAACATCTACATTTATTTAGGCCAGACAGAAGAAGCCATAGAGTACTATGATCAAGCTTTAAAAATCAGTAAGGAGATTGGAG